>Ga0224558_1000020_pt1 | contig 216960 bp, 176 predicted proteins | sample 714S32024metaG_FD_180682 | JGI IMG/M metagenome (GOLD analysis project Ga0224558, IMG submission 180682) | Peat soil microbial communities from Stordalen Mire, Sweden - 717 S3 20-24 | ecosystem: Environmental > Terrestrial > Soil > Wetlands > Peat | place: Sweden: Norrbotten County, Stordalen... | reverse complement strand
CAGAATTAACCCGGCGGGGACGCACAATGAGGGAGATATGTTATGTGAGCAACGAGAAATGGGATGAATGGATGAAGGAAAGGGAGAAGCGGAGGAATGGGAGGTGAAGGTATTGCGCTGCTGCCGGAGGGTCGCAAAATGTAGGACCGCTTGGACTTCGTCTTCTGGTTACGTCGAGGACCTCGGTGATCTCGCGGGGGAGATGCTGGCTTCGGTGGAGCGAGTTTCTTCCGCGGCGTGTGACGGCGTGCGCCGATGCGGATCTCAACTCACTAGCGGGCTGGTTTAGCGGAGCCGGCTAGGGAGTCAACTTAAAAACCGTGCCCTCGTCGTAAGCGCCGCCGCCGGACGTGGTGCCGTAGAGGTTGCCCTTCTTATCGAAGGTCATGCCCGCAGCGGGATAGGCGCCGTCGCCCGACTGGCTGCCAAAGGTGTAGAGGACTTTCTCCGTGCCGGCCGCGGTCAGCTCGAACACGGTGCCACAACCGTACAAAGCATCGCATTCGAAGTCGCCGCCGTCGTACGTGGTGCCATAGAGGTTGCCCTCTTTATCGAAGGTTAGGCTCGCCCAGGGGTTGTTCCCATCGCCCGAGGAGCCGCCAAAGCTGTAGAGGACATTCTCCTTGCCTTTCTTGGTCAACTCGAACACTGCGCCGCAGCCATAGGGGACGCATTCGAGGTCGCCGCCGTTGAACGTGGTGCCGTAGAGATTGCCCTTCTTATCGAAGATCAGGCCAGCGTAGGGATAGAGCCCATCACCCGCGTAGCTGCCAAAGCTGTAGAGAATTTTCTCCGCGCCGGCCGCGGTTAACTCGAATACCGTGCCGTCGCCATAAGCGCCGCCTCCAGCGGTGGTGCCGTAGAGGTTGCCCTTTTTATCGAAGATCAGGCCCCCTTGGGGCCAGGCCCCGTCGCCTGCCTGGCTGCCGAAGCTGTAGAGGACTTTCTCCGTGCCGGCTAGGGTCAACTCGAAAACCGTGCCATCTCCGAAGTCGCCGCCGGTAGAGGTGGTGCCATAGAGGTTGCCCTCTTTATCGAAGGTGAGGCCCGCAGCGGGAATGGTCCCGTCGCCCGACTGGCTTCCGAAGCTGTAGAGGACCTTCTCCGTACCTTTCGCGGTCAACTCGAACACCGCACCGCAGCCATTGGGGGCATTGCATTCGAAATCGCCGCCAAATTGCGTGGTGCCGTAGAGGTTGCCCTTTTTATCGGAGGTCAGGCCCGCATCGGGTTGGTGCGCGTCGCCCGAGTGGCTGCCAAAGCTGTAGAGGACTTTCTCCGTGCCGGCCGCGGTCAGCTCGAACACGGTGCCCTCGCCGTAAGCACCGCCGACGATGGTGGTGCCGTAGAGGTTGCCCTTCTTGTCAAGGATCAGGCCCGCGACGGGAAATTCCCCATCGCCCGCCTGGCTGCCAAAGCTGTAGAGCACGGTTTCGGTTTGGGCTTGGGCTGGGCGGGCGGACACGAGCAGCAGCGCAAAAAATATGGCTAGTGCCGGAACGTAAAGAGTTGCAGGTCGTCTTCCTATCATGGCGAAGCTCCAAGCAAGCATAATTGTCTTCCTTAGATATAAGTAACAGGCCATTGTCCCGCGCATGACAGGTCGAGTCAATGTGAAGTGAATTGTCATCAGCCGCAATTGGAAAGGCACGGGCGGAGCCCCGTCACTACACGAGCAAAAGCAAAGGCGAGAGCTAAGGCAAAGGCCAAGGGAACAAGCGGCACGGGAGAATTCCCTGAGGCGTTTTGGGCGCAGTGGTGAGTGCAGGGGTCCTTCGACTCCGCGGAGACTTCACTTTGTGAAGTCTCTGCTGCGCTCAGGATGACAGAGTTGATGTGGACGAGAGTTTTGATGTGGATGAGAGTTTCGATGTGCACGAGAGCGTTGATGTGGAGGACCGTGTTGACGTTAATAAATAACGGTGTGGGTGTGAGTCCGCCAAGGTCAGCTTGCTGTTGTGAGCGAACCTTTATAATAGAAAGATTCGGTAGCGAGTTTTGACCGTTCTGTGACGCTGGGTATGCGACTTCGAGGTAGGTAAAGCGTCAAACGGACACTGCCGTTCCCAGGGGAAGATGGCGACAGAGAGTATTACTGCACAGAGCATTTCAGAGAGTCATTCTAGGGATCGGATTCCAGAGCGTGGGGCTGCGGGCGGGATTCCTGCGTCTGCGGGCGGGAGCGCGTCTACGGACAGCATTGTGGTGCGGGGGGCGCGGGTTCATAACCTTAAGAATATCGATTTTGAGATTCCGAATAACGCTTTGACTGTGGTGACGGGGGTTTCGGGGTCGGGGAAATCGTCGCTGGCGTTTGACACGGTATATGCGGAGGGGCAGCGGAGGTATGTGGAGTCGCTGTCGGCGTATGCGCGGCAGTTTCTGGAACGGATTGAGAAGCCGGACGTGGATTCGATCGAGGGGATTGCGCCGGCGGTGGCGATCAAGCAGAAAAATTCTACGCGGAATCCGCGGTCGACGGTGGCGACGGCGACGGAGATCTACGACTATTTGCGGCTGCTGTTTGCGCGGATTGGGCGGACGTACTGCGCGGTGTGCGGCGCGGAAGTGAAAAAAGATACGGTGGACGAGGTGGCGGAGCGGATTCTGGGGCTGGGCGAGGGGACGCGGTTGAATGTGGTGTTTCCGATTGTGGCGGGACCGGCTGTGGAGGAGAAGAGCGACGCACTCAAGGGCGGGGCGACGAAGGGCCGGGCGGGTAAGGGCGGGCGAAAGCTCGCGGCGAAAAAGGCGGAAGAATCGAACCTGCCTTCCGAGGCGGTGAAGACGCGGTTGTTTGAATTGCGGAAGCGCGGGTTTAACCGGTTGTTTCAGGGCGGGAAGATTTTTGAGTTTTCTACGCCGGAGTCGCTGCTGGATGTGAATTTCGGAGAGCCGGTGTTTGCGCTGATCGATCGGCTGGTGGTGGCGGGGGATCAGCGAGCGCGCATTGTGGATGCGGTGGAGATTGGATATCGGGAGGCAGGCGAAGTTATTTTTTTGACGGCGCCGCGGGAGGCGAGCGACGGCGAGCGTGAGGCGACGAAGAGTTTTCGATTCTCGCAGCGGTTTGAGTGCAAGAACGACGGGACGCGTTATGAGGAGCCGGAGCCGCGACTGTTTTCGTTTAACAATCCGTATGGGGCGTGCCCTCGGTGCCAGGGATTTGGGAACACGATTGATTTCGATTTGGATCTGGTGATTCCGGATAAGGGGAAGACGCTGAATGAGGGCGCGATTGAGCCGTGGACGAAGCCGAAGTACAGAACACTGTTTGCGGAGCTGAAGAGGTTTGCGCGGCAGGAGGGGATTCCGCTGGACGTGCCGTGGTATGAGTTGGAGACGGAACAGCAGAGAGTAATTACGGAGGGTGAGGGGCGGTTTCCGGGAGTGCGCGGATTTTTTCAGTATCTGGAGAGGAAGAAGTACAAGCTGCACGTGCGCGTTTTTTTGAGCCGGTATCGAGGGTATTCGTTGTGCTCGGCGTGCGGCGGGACGCGGCTGCGGACGGATGCGCGGCAGGTGAAGATCGAAGGCAAAGATATTTGCCAGGTGTGCAGCATGACGGTGGAGGAGGCGGCGCGTTTTTTTGAGGAGCTGAGGCTGACGGCGGCGCAGGCGGCGGTGGCGGAGCGACTGCTGGTGGAGTTGACGGAACGGCTGAAATTTTTGAATGACGTGGGACTGGAGTACCTGACGCTGAACCGGCTGGCGTCGACGCTTTCGGGGGGAGAGGCGCAGAGGATTCAGCTGGCGACGTCGCTGGGGTCACGGCTGGTGGGGACGTTGTATGTGCTGGACGAGCCGTCGATTGGATTGCACAGCCGCGACACGCACCGGCTGATTAAAATTTTGCACGGGCTGCGCGATTTAGGGAACACGATTCTGGTGGTGGAGCACGATCCGGATATTATGCGGGCGGCGGACCGGATTTTAGATTTGGGGCCGGGCGCGGGCGAGAGCGGCGGGAAAGTGATTGGGGCGGGGACGTATGAAGAAATTAGGAAGATGCCGCAATCGCTGACGGGGCGATATTTGGCGGGGGAACTGCATATTCAGATTCCGCCGAAGCGGCGCGCGCCGGGAAAGCAGAAGATTCGCGTGACGGGAGCGCGGGCGCACAACTTGAAGAGTGTGGATCTGGAAATTCCGCTGAACATGCTGGTGGCGATTACGGGCGTGTCGGGGTCGGGGAAATCTTCGCTGCTGCATGACGTGCTGTTTCAGGGGCTGGCGGCGGCGAAGCGGCAGTCGAGCGGGAATGTGCCGGCGGCGATTTCGTGGGCGAGCATTGAGGGGGAAGAGTACATCGATGAAGTGGTGCTGGTGGATCAGTCGCCGATCGGGCGGACACCGCGGTCGAATCCGGTGACGTACATTAAGGCGTTTGACATTATCCGCGAGCTTTTTGCGGGGCTGCCGGAGTCGAAGAAGCGGGGATTTGCGGCGGGACATTTTTCGTTCAACGTTCCGGGAGGGCGATGCGAAAACTGCCAGGGGGATGGGACGGTGACGGTGGAGATGCAATTTTTGGCGGACGTGGAGCTGATTTGCGACGAATGCAAGGGGACGCGGTACAAGCCGCAGATTCTGGAGATTCGGTACAAGGGAAAGAACATTCACGATGTGCTGAATATGACGGTGCGGGAGGGAATGAAATTTTTTGCGGAGACGCCGCGGCTGACGGAAAAATTGCGCGTGCTGGACGAAGTGGGGCTGGGATATTTGCGGTTGGGGCAGTCGGCGACAACTTTGAGTGGGGGCGAGGCGCAGCGCATGAAGCTGGCGGCGCACTTGCACGCGGGCGGGCGGGCGACGACTTACGCGACCGAGGGCGGGGACACGCGACGGCTGAAGAGCCGGATGCTGTACATATTTGACGAGCCGACGACTGGGCTGCACTTTGACGATGTGAGCAAACTGCTATTTGCGTTTCGACGGCTGATTGATGCGGGAGGGTCGATTATTGTGATCGAGCACAATCTTGAGGTGATTAAGACGGCGGATTGGGTGATTGACTTGGGACCGGAGGGAGGAGATCGCGGCGGGCGCGTGGTGGGGGCGGGACCGCCGGAGGCGATTGCGAAGCTGGAGAATTCTTATACGGGGCAATATTTGCAGAGGGTGCTGAACGCGGCGGCGGGCGCGGACGTCGCGGGATTAAGCTGAGCGATGGGCGCGGCGGGCACACGGTGAAATGGACGGGACGGAGCGCGATGGTTTTGATTCTGCTGGCCGGCGGCGCGCTGGGGCAGGATATTCAGACGCATACTACGGTGCGTCATCATCGGGAAGCCGTCGAGGAACAACCGGCCGAGATTGCGAGCGCGGAAGAGGCGATCCAGAAAAACGATTTCACGTCCGCAGAAGCGCTGCTGAAGAAAGCGCTGGCGGGCGATCCGGAAAACAAGCAGCCGTGGGCGTACCAGGCGTGGTTCGATCTGGGATTTGTGCTCAATCGCATGGGGCGGAACGAGGATTCGATTGCGGCCTATCGGAAGTCGGTGGGGGCGCGGGCGGATGTTTTCGAATCGAATTTAAATTTGGGGCTGATGCTGGAGCGCACGCACGATCCGGAAGCGGAAAGATATTTGCGGGCGGCGACGGCGCTGACGCCGACGGCGCACGTGGAGGAGGGAAGGGCACGGGCGTGGCTGTCGCTTGGGCACGCGCTGGAAAACCGCGAACCGGCGGAGGCTTTGAAGGCATACGCGAAGGCTGCGGAATTGACTCCCAGCGATCCTGAGCCACATCTTTCGGCGGGGCTGCTGGATGAGCGGCAGAAGGATTTTGCCGCGGCGGAGATTGAATACAAAAAGGTAGTGGCGCTGGATCCGCATTCGACCGAGGCGGCGATTGGGCTGACAAATATTTATATGAAGTCAGGGCGGGTGGCAGATGCGGAACCGCTGCTGCGGCGGATGGCGGCGGATCGCGCGGACGATGAGGGACTGCATTTGCAACTGGGGCGCGTGCTGGCGGCGGAGAAGAAAACGGACGACGCGATTGGGGAGTTGCAGGCGGCGCTGAAGCTCGCGCCGAAGGATACGGAGGCGCAGCGCGATCTGGCGGATGTGTGCGCGATGGCGGGCAAGAACGATCTGGCGGAAGCGGCGTACCGGCCACTGGTGGCGGCGCGACCGAATGACGCGGAGTTGCACCGGGCGCTGGGACAGGCGCTGCTGCGGGAAAAGAAATTTCCGGAGGCGCAGGAGGAGTTGCTGGCGGCGGTGCGGCTGAAACGCGACGTGGCGGATACGTATATCGATTTGGCGTTTGCGGCGAGCGAAAATAAGAATTTCGAACTGACGGTGCGAGCGCTGAACGGGCGGGCGGCGTTGGGCGCGGAGATGCCGGCGATCTGTTTTTTTCTGCGGGCGTCGGCCTACGATCACCTGGGGGATTACAAGCAGGCATCGCTCGACTATCACCACTTTCTGGATACGGCAGGAGGGAAGTATCCCGATCAGGAGTGGCAGGCAAAACATCGGCTGATCGCGATCGAGCCGAAGAAAAAGTGACATGCGACGACTGGCTCTAATGTTTTTCATGCTGGCGGTGGCGGGCGCCAATTGTGCGGCGGACGAAACCACGGCGCAGTTGAAGGCGCGGGTGGAGAAGGCGCGCCCGGAGGACCGGCCGGAACTGTGCATTCGAATCGCGCAGCAGGAACTGCACGTGGCGGACAACTTGTATGTGGAAGGACACGTGGATGAGGCGCGGGCCGCGGTGAATGAGATTGTGGCGTATTTCGAGGAAGCGCGCGACGCGGCGGTGCAGACCAAGACACATCTTAAGAACGTGGAGATTGCGGCGCGCAAGGTGTCGGTGAAATTGAGCGACATCAAGCGCACGCTGGCGTTCGACGATCAAGCGCCGGTGGAACAGGCGGTGCGGCGGCTTGAAGACGTGCGGACCGTGCTGCTGAAGGAAATGTTTTCAGACAAACGGAAAGGCGGGCGATGAGCGGGTGGCGCGCGGTGGGATTGTTTCTGCTGTGCGTGTTGCCGGTGTTTGGGCAGCGTGCGCGGGATCCGCTGACGCGGGACGAGATCAACCAGTTGCGCGATGCAATGCTGTATCCGGACGAGCGATTGAAACTTTATGTGACGTTTTCGCGCGACCGGATGGCGAAACTGGAGCAGATGCGGAGCGACGCGAAGACGAAGGAGCGCGGACTTCAGACGCACGACATGCTGCAGGATTTCCTGACGCTGTATGACGAACTGAACGACAACATCGACATGTACGTGGGGCGGAAGAACGATATTCGCAAGCCGATGAAGACGGTGATTGAGGCGGATACGGAGTTTCAATCGAAGTTGCGCGCTTTGAAGGACGCAGCGGCGGCGAATCCGGCGGAGGCGCAGCAGTACGAGTTTCTGCTGACGGATGCGCTGGACACGGTGGATTCGAGCGCGGAGGAGCATCGGAAGACGCTGGTGGAAGTTGAGGAGTACATGAAGCACAAGAAGAAGAATTGAGCGCGCTTCGTGCTAATCTTTTTTTCGTGCCGGCGGAGATTTTAGAAATTTTTCGCGATGCGTTTGCGGAACTGCGTCCGCGAACGCCTGCGCCCGCGATGCATGTGCGCTTCTATCCGTTCGTTTCCATCAACAACACGATCCGGCTGCGGCAGTCGGAGCTTTTTATTCGGCTGTCAGATTTGCTGGAGGGGGCGCCGGAGGCTGTGCTGCGGGCGATCGCGCACATTCTTCTGGCGAAGCTTTACCGCAAGCCGATTGACCGGGCCGAGAGCGCGCGCTACCGGCGGTATGTCGCGGGGCACGACGTGGCGGCGAAGGCGCGCCTGATGCGGCAGATGCGAGGGCGCAAGCACATCCACTCGGCGCGGGGGCATCACTACCATTTGGAAGAAATTTTCGACGAGCTGAACCGGCGGTTTTTCCATGGGCTGATGGGGCGGCCGCAACTGACGTGGAGCCGGGAGCATGCGCGGAACCGGCTGGGGCATTACGATCCGGCGCACAATACGATTGTGATCAGCCGCGTGTTTGACGATGCGCGCGTACCGAGGTATGCGGTGGAGTACATCATGTATCACGAGATGCTGCACTTGAAGCATCCGGTGAAGCTGCGGGGGAGCCGGAGGTGCGTACACTCGCGGGAGTTTGTGGCGGAGGAGAATTTGTTTCCGGAAGTGGGGAAGGCGAAGAAATTCTTGCGGATTGTGTGAGGGGTGGCGGGGGGCGATTCAGTTATTTCTGCCACGGAGGCACAGAGACACGGAGAAACCCAACCTGCTTGTCAAAGTCAGCCGTCAAGCGCACTCGGCACACCCGCTTGACACTTGCGTCGGGGGCCTTCGGAAAAAGAAACCCGAACTGCGAGGGTTCGGGATTTGGGAGCGCATAACCTGTCCAGTTACAAGTGCGATTCCAGCTACTCGCTGCCGCCGGGAGCGGCGATGCCCAGGAAGACCAGAACGGCACGATTCAGCCTGACCATATCCTCGTCAGCAAGGCGGCCGATGCGAACGCCGATCCTTGCCTTGGGGACGGTCGTCATCTTATCTACCATGAGCCGGCAAGCAGCACGCAGGCCGTTGCTTTCGCTGGGCCCGACCGGCAGGCGAAACAAAGGAGCATCGGTTGGGTCGGTGGTGAATGCGCAGACGGTGATCGAGTCTGTCCTGTCGAAACGGTCGTCTTGAACGATCACGACGGGGCGGGGCTTTCCGGCATAGTCCTTGGCGCCGGCGACGGTCCAAATTTCGCCGCGCTTCACAGGGCGCGCCCGTCAGAGATGGCGTCAACGAAGTCCTGGTCCTCCCTGGCGTGGGGGCTCATCGAAACCGCGAGAGACTGCCGGTGTGCCTCGGTCACAAAGGCCGGCGAGCGCATGTCGGGAACCCAAATCTGGATGGGGCGCAAACCCTGCTGGCGCAGGCGCTGGCGATGCGCTCGAACTTTATCCCGAGACGGCTTGGAGTGAGTGCGTGGCGCCATCGTGACTCCCCAAAGGGTTACATGTAACCTAGCACAAGTGCCGGCAATATCCAAACCCGCTGAGTTTGTGGCCGACCCACTCAATGCGCCAATTCCCCGTGTGATGCAAATCACAGCGGGTCGTGACTGGGCGCGTTGACCGGGGCGGTCCTGGAACCGTATCCTATGGATATTGAAATTGAAATTCATTTTCATTTAGGAGTCGGGGTATAACGGGCATCCGACGGAACAGTAATTCAGGCGTAACGGGATCGAGGTCGAGTTTTCATGTTGCAAGCATTCATTATTACGCTGCGCGAAGGGGTTGAGGCTGCGCTGATTGTTGGGATCACGCTGGCTTATCTGGCGAAGATTGGGCGCAATGACCTGCGCAAGTCGGTGTATGCGGCGCTGGCTGCCGCGTTTGCGGGGTCGATTGGGCTGGCTGTGGTTGTCGCGCGCTTCAAGTTAAATGAAGACATTTTTGAAGGCTGGGTCATGCTGTTGGCCGCCGTGTTCGTCGTCACCATGATTATTTTCATGATGAAGACGGGGCGAAAGATGAAGGGCGAGATCGAGGGGAAGATTGGACTGTTCGCGCGCGAGGATGCGTGGATCGGGCTGTTCCTGTTCGTCTTTCTGATGGTGCTGCGGGAGGGCGTGGAGACGGTGCTGATTCTGTCGGCGGTGACGCTGAATTCGAGCGAGCTGCTGAGTTTTATCGGAACGGTGCTGGGGATTTTTGTTGCGATCCTGTTTGGCGTGATGTTTGTGAAGGGGAGCGTCAAGATCAACCTGCAGAAATTCTTCCGCATCACGACCGCGATTCTGTTCCTGGTAGCGGCGCAACTGGTGATTGGCGGACTGCACGAACTTTCAGAGAACGGCGTGCTTCCCTCCTCGCGACAGGAGATGGCGATTATCGGGCCGATCGTGCGTAACGAGCTTTTCTTCTTTATTACGATTCTGGTGCTGGCCGGGCTGATGGTGCTGTTCGAGATGAAGAGCCGGCAACCGGTGGAACTGCCGCCGGCGGGGGCGGCGCGGCGCAAAGCCCTGTGGAGCGCGCGCAAGGAGCGGCTGTGGATGGCGTCGGTGTATGTGTGCTCGTTTGTGTTTATTGTGATGGTGACGGCGGGATTTATTTATGAAAAGAGCGCGAGCGCGCTTTCGCCGTCGACCGAAGTGACGTTCCTGGATGGTAAAGTCTCGATTCCCATAAAAACGGTTTATGACGGAGAGTTGCACCGGTACCAGGTGAAGGAGAACGGCGTGGAGGTGCGGTTCTGGCTGTATCAGAAGCCAGACGGGAAAGTGGCGACGCTGTTTGATGCGTGCGAAATCTGCGGGGCGGTGGGCTTTTATAAAACCAAGCAAGCGGTGATCTGCAAGAACTGCGCGGCGCCGATGAACCTGCAATCGATCGGGATGCCGGGAGGATGCAACCCGGTGCCGATGAAAGCGCAGGTGACCGACGACGCGGTCATCATCTCCGAGGCGGATGTACTAGCGGGCCGCCACTACTTCGAGCCGAAATAACGATGTTCCCACGCCTTGTTTACGAATCGTTCCGGCGGCAAACGCGCCGCAAACTTCTGGCGGGAATTGCGATCACGCTGGGCGTGGCGGTGGCGACGGCCATGATTGCGGTGGCGACGGATATCGGCGACAAGATCAATCGCGAATTGCGCAGCTACGGCGCAAACCTGGTGGTGACTCCGCAGGAAGACACGCTGGACGTGGAGATTGGCGGGATCAATTTGAAACCGCCGAGCGACGGGGCTTTTTTGAACGAAGCGGACTTGCCGAAAATTCGCGGGACATTCTGGCATCACAATATTGTTGGATTTTCGCCGATGCTGCCGGTGACGGTGAAAGTGGCGACGGGCGCGGGTTTGCAGGACGTGACGCTGCTGGGCACGTACTTTAATAAGAAGTTGAGTTTTGGGAAGGAAGAATTTTCGACAGGAGTAAGGATTACGCATCCGTGGTGGAAGGTGGCGGGGAGTTGCGGGGCGGGCGATGCGGTAGCGTGCGGATGGCCGGATGACGAGTCGCAAGATGTGCTGGTGGGCGAGCGACTGGCGGCAAAGCTGGGAAAGCACGCGGGAGATTCGATTGAGGTTGGAGGGCGCGAATTTTCGATTTCCGGGATTTTGTCGACGGGCGGGGTGGAGGACGATCAGATTGTGGCGCCGCTCGGGGTAGCGCAGCAGATCCTCGGGAAACCGGGCGCGGTGCGGCGCGTGTATGTGAGCGCGCTGACCAAGCCGCCGGATGCGCTTTCGACGCGCGACCCGAAAACGATGACGCCCGAGGTTTACGACCGCTGGTATTGCTCGCCATACGTGGAGTCGATCGCGTATCAACTGCAGGAGGCGATCCCGCATTCGCATGCGGAGCAGATCCGGCAGGTGGCGCAGAACGAAGGCACGGTGCTGGCGCGGATTAAAGGGCTGATGCTGCTGGTATCGCTGGCGGCGCTGCTGGCGGCGGCGTTGGCGGTTTCAGCGGCGATGGCGACGGCGATTTATGAGCGGCGGCTGGAAGTTGGATTAATGAAAGCGCTGGGAGCGGGAAACTTCGCGGTAGCGGCGATTTTTTTTGCGGAAGCCTTCATACTCGCGGTGATTGGGGGCATTGCCGGATTTACCGGGGGGGCGTTGCTGGCGCATCAGATTGGGCGATCGATTTTCAATTCGCAGATTTCGATTCAGCCGGTGCTGTTTCCGATCATTCTGGCGATTGCGGTTTTTGTGACGTTTGCGGGAAGCGCGGCGGCGATCCGGCGGGCGGTGAAGTTCGATCCGGTATTTGCGCTGCGAGGTGAAGGATGAGCACGACTGTGGCGGCGCTGCGGACGGCGGGCGAGGTTGCGGAGCGGCGGGCGAAGGCTCCACATACGTCGATGTTTGTGCGGATGCTGGTGCGGGCGGCGATGCTGCGAAGAGGGCGGGCGGCGTCGGCGCTATTGGCGATGATTGTGGCGGCGGCGGTGGCGACGGCGATGATGAACCTGTACGTGGATGTGCAGGCGAAGCTGCGCAATGAGTTTCGGAACTACGGCGCGAATGTGGTGATCGTGGCGAAAGATGGACAGGCGCTGCCGGCGGGGGCGATGCAGCGGATAGAATCGGCGGTGGCGCTGAAGACGGTGGCGGTGCCGTTTGCGTATGCGGTGGCGCGGACGAGCGATGGGCAATCGGTGGTAGTGGTGGGCACGGATTTTGCGCGGGCACGACAGTTGAATCACTGGTGGAGCGTCACGCACTGGCCGGAAGCAGGCGCCAATAGCGGCCAGGCATTGGTGGGGATGCGGGCGGCCGCGGTGGTCACGGCGTCGCGACGACCATTTGACCTTACGTTCCAGGGCAAGACGATTCACCTCACGCCCGTGGGTTTGCTGCAAACCGGGGCGGGCGAAGACAGCAGAATTTATCTCGATCAAACGGAGTTTGAAAGCTGGACGGGCATTGCGCCATCGACGGTGGAACTGGCGGTGAATGGCACGCCCGAGGAAATTGAGAAGAGCATTCAGCAACTGGTGGCGGCGCTTCCGGCGGCCGATGTGCGACCGGTGCGGCAGATTATGGAAGGCGAGGCGAACGTGCTGGACAAGACGCGCGCCACGCTGTACGCATCGGCAACGCTGGTGGTGCTGACGTCGGCGCTGTGCGTGCTGGCGACGCTGATTGGATGGGTGTTTGACCGGCGGCGGGACTTCGCAATCATGAAGGCGCTGGGAGCACGGGAGCGGCTGGTGAACGGATTTTTTGCGGCGGAAGCGGCGGCGCTGGGAGTGGTGGGCGCGATCATCGGATTTCTGATTGGGGTGGGCGTGGCGGCATGGATTGGACGGGTGAATTTTCACGCGCCGGTAGTTCCGCGCTTCAGCGTGTTTCCGTATGTGCTGGCGGGGAGCGTGGCGGTAGCGCTGATTTCGGCGGTACTGCCGATTGGGCTTCTGCGGCGAGTGCAGCCGGCAATTATTCTGAGGGGAGAATAGGGGAATGCGATTGAATCATTGAATGATTGATTCATTGAGTGATTGAATCGTAGAGTGATTGAATCATTGAGTGGTTGGTTCAATGAGTCAATAGTTGGTTGGCCGTCACAAGGAAGAAACCAGGATGATCAAACTCAAGAACGTGACGAAGAGTTATCCGGCGCGCGAAGAGCAAAACGGCGGCCGCAGCGTGATCAATGCCCTCGATAATATTTCTCTCTCGATTGCGCCGGGCGAGTGGGTGGCGATGATGGGGCCCTCGGGCAGCGGGAAGAGCACGATGGTGAATCTGATTGGCTGCCTGGACCGGCCGACGAGCGGCGAGATCTGGTTGGACGATCAGAACGTGGCAAGTCTTAGTCCTGCGGATTTGAATCGGGTGCGCGCGGAGACGATTGGATTTGTGTTCCAGCAATTTCACATGATTCCGTATCTGACGGCGGTAGAGAACGTGATGCTGGCGCAGTACTTTCACAGCATGACGGACGAGAAAGAAGCGCTGGACGCGCTGGAGCGCGTTGGGTTGCGGGATCGCGCGGGCCATCTTCCGTCGCAGTTGTCGGGGGGAGAGCAGCAACGGGTTTGCATTGCGCGGGCGCTGATCAACGATCCGAAGATTGTTTTGGCAGACGAGCCGACGGGAAACCTGGACGCGGTGAATGAAGAGATTGTGCTGCGCCTGCTGCGGGAACTGCACCAGCAAGGGCGGACGATTGTTATGGTGACGCATGACCCGGTGGTGGCGCGACTGGCGGACCGGCGGATTGAACTGCATCACGGCAAGATTGCGGCGCAGGAAGTTTTTGCGATGGCGGACGAAGAGCAGTTCGACGAGGTGCTGGAAGAACTGTTTGTGATCGAGGAGCATGGCGAGATCGCGGAGGTTGCGCGGATGGAGGTGCACGGCGCGCTGCCGGTGTCGATTGCGATTGAGAAGATGGAAGCGATGGAACTGGTGAGGACGCATCCGCATCCACCGGAGATGCACGATCACAAGCCGTTCGTGAATCCTTGCCATGACGCGCTGAAGCCGAGCGGGGTTTCAAGCGGCGAGGGGTCGCTGATGGTGGAACTGACGACGCGAGGACGACACCGGGCGGCGGATATTATCCGGCGGCATCGACTGGCGGAGCGACTGTTTACGGACTCGCTGGCGATGGACAGCGAAACGGAAATTGAGCAGCAGGCGTGCAAGTTCGAGCATATTCTGTCGGCCGAAGCGACGGATAAAATCTGCGCATTTTTGGGCCATCCGAAGACGTGCCCGCATGGGTCGCCGATTCCGCCGGGACCGTGCTGCGGCAAGCAGGCGGATGCGACGCGCGCGCCAGTGGCGGTGGCGCGGCAGTGATGACCGTTCCTCGGTGGTCGTTGGTCGTTCGTCGTTCGTCGTTGGTCGTTAGGACGCGGGCTTCCAATGGCGGAGAAATGATAATGAAACGATTATTTGCAGTGATGATGTTGGCGTTGCTGGCGACCGGGGCGATGCTTGCGCAGCGGGGACCTCGTCATGGCGGAGACAATGGGCAGGGGAACGGGCCGCGGCATATGCGGTCGGTAGACGATCAACTGAACGAACTCTCGCACAAGCTGAAGTTGACGGAGGCGCAGAAGCCCGGTGTGAGGGCGATTCTGCAAGATGAACACGATGAGGCGAAGCGGGTGATGGACAACTCTTCCGGCTCGTTCGAAGACAACCGGTCGAAGATGCGCGCGATTCACGAGGACGCAAACACCAAGCTGCGCGCGCTGCTTACCGAGGAGCAGCAGACAAAGTTTGACAAGCTGCAAGAAGAACACCGGAAGCAGGCGGCAGAGGGTCGTTAGTCGTCGTTCGTCGTTTCGTCGTTCGCTGTTCGTCGTTGGTCGTTCGCTGTTGGTCGCGGAACGATTCACGAATGAAAACGAGTTGCACACTCAGAGGGCCCTGCACAGGCGGGGCTTTGCTTTTGTGTGCGCGGAGCCATCGTGGGCGGGCCATTCAACGCGGAACAATTCAAAATCATAGAGATTGTTTTCGTGGGCAAATTGGGTGGCGGGCAATATCATTTGAGGGATGCCTTCCTATTTAAGCCGTCTGCGGGAACCAGTTTTTATTTTGTGCGTGGTGGCCGGGCTACTCGCCTTTGTTGTGCAGTCGGGCGAACTGGGGACGGCGGACACGATGCACCGGCTGCAAACCGCGCACTGGCTGTGGACTTCGGAGCCGCAGGTTTTTCCGAATGAATATCCGGAGTTTGGACTGCACGGGCGTGATGGGCGGATCTATAGCTGGTACGGGATTGGGCAAAGCCTGCTGATGCTGCCGGCGGATCTGGTGGGAACAGCGGTGGCGCGACTGCCGATGTTTGCGCACTATGAAGACGACCCAGCCGTGCGCAGCATTGTGGTCAGCTACTTCACGAGCATGCTGGTGAATGTGCTGACTGCGCTGATGGCGTTCCGCTTCTTGCGGCAAATGCGCTTTTCGGTGAAAGAAGCGGGGATTGGAGTGCTTGCGCTGCTTTTTTGCACCACACACCTGCACTACACGCAGAACATGCAGGAAAACAACTACATCATGCTGCTGACGCTGGTGGGCTTGTCATTCCAGTATGAATGGCTGCGCACGGGGTCGCGGCGGGCGCTTTTTGTGGGGTCGGCGGCGCTGGGACTGAACCTGCTGACGCGAATCACGACCGGGCTCGACCTGATGGCGGCGGGAGTTTTCATTCTTCTCGTTCTTTTATTCGAAGGCAGCGGCATGCGCGAGATTTGGGGGCGATTTGTTGCTTACACGAAGATTGCCGCACCGGTGTATGCGCTGTTTCTGCTGATCGAGCGCGGTTACAGCTACTACCGGTTTGGATCGTTCACGAGCACGTACATACCGATTTTTGCGCGAGAGGCGCGGCAGCAGGATCCGACATTGCCGTTGAATTTTCCGTGGAGCACGCCGTTCCATGAAGGAGTGGTGGGCGCACTGTTCAAGCCGGAGAAGTCGATTTTTCTGTTCGATCCGCTGCTCGTGCTGGCAATTTTGCTGCTGGCGATTTTGTGGAAGCGGCTGCCGGGCGAAGTGTGCGCATATGCCGTGGCTTCGCTGGGGATGCTGGCCGGGTACATCTGTTTTTATGCGCGATACACGTACTGGGCGGGGGACTTTGCGTGGGGAGACCGGTATGTATCGACGGCGGTGGAGTTTGTGGCGTTGATAGCGGTGCCGCTGCTGCTAAAGTATCGCGCGAATCTCGGGGCATGGATGTGGCGGGCGGGGATTGCCTTCGTCGCTACGAGCTTCGTCATCCAGGTCGCGTCGCTTATGTTCTGGCTTCCACTGGAAATTTATCAGATGGAAACGATGGGGCATCCGACATTTGTGATCGCGCTGCGGTTTAAGAATATCGCAGGGTTCGCGCTGGGCAAGATGGACGCTTGGGGATTGAACAACGAGTCGATGACGTACGATCCGTGGGATTACGTTCACATCACGACGTGGAATTTTCTGCCGTTTCTTTTGCGGCGCGTGGGAGCGGCGCCGGAGTGGGTGGTGAGGGCGGCGTTCGCGATCTGGTTGGCGGGGCTGGCGGCGCTGGGGTGGGCGGTGGTTCGGGTGAGGAGCGTTTTAGGCGAGAAGAGTGTGACCTAATCATCCAACTGGAGACGGATGAAGAAAGACCGCGGCTTTACTTGGCCGCGGCGCCTGGAAGAAGATCTAATTCAGGAGCCGAATTCCTGCCCTATTTCTTGCCGAGGAATTTTCCGAAGCCGAGGCGGACCTGGACCGTGTTGATGCCGGAGTTGGGCGTGGTCAAGCCGGCGTTGGAAATATGCATATAGCGGGCTTCGAGGGACCAGGTGCGAGCGCCGAGAAAATGCACGCCTAAGGCCGCGCTGGAAGTGAAATTCACGGTCGAGGTTCCGGCCGGGACTTCGTGCGTGGTGAAGAGAGTGCCGCCGTTTAATTCCAAGTATGGCTCGGCGCTGCCGCGAGTGGCGAAAATCCATTTAAGCGCGAAGGGACTCACTCCGGCACCGTAGGCGGTATTGGCGCGCTGGAAGACCATGAAGAGCGGGACGGCATCGACGGCGTACTCGAAACGTCCGCTGAGAAAGCCGGGACCGTGCGGAGCGGTCAAGACCCAGCCGTAGCGAACGCCGGCATTCCAGACGCTGGTGTCCTTGGTGCCGCCGGGGACAGAATGGCCGCCGCCCGTCCAGACTTCGAGTTCGTGGCCGCCCTCTTCGGGACGGTCCTCGGCTGCGGCGAAGGAGAATGCCAGGAGAAGAATGCCCAGGGAGCACAATAGTTTTGTCATTGGTTAGGCCAAAGACGGAACGATACGCGAGTGTGGGGTGAGAAGACAAATTGAATTTCAGTGCTGGGCGGCGCGATGCCGGTGTGCGAAGGCATCAGCGGAATCTCGCGGCTGTGGCGCTAGAGGCCGAGGCCGCCATCGACGGCTAGGAGTTGCCCGGTAATAAAAGATGGAGCGGTGGCGAAAAACATGACGGCGGCGGAGATGTCGGCGGCGGTTCCGTTGCGCGCCATGGGAGTGTCTTTGGCGGTGCGCCGCATGAAGGCGGCCGCGGCCTTCTCGCCGAGATCGATCATTCCGGGAGCGACGGTGTTGACGGAAATTTCGGGCGCGAGCGCTTTGGCCATGACGCGGGTGAGCATGTGCAGGGCGGCTTTTGACGAGCAATAATGCGCATGCGTGGGCCATGGCCGGAGGCCGCCGAGCGATCCCATATTGACGATGCGGCCGCGGCGCTTTTTCAAGTGAGGGAGAGCCTCACGCGAGACGAGAAATGGGCCGCGGGTATTGGAGGCAAAGATCGCGTCCCATTGCTGGACGGTGAGCTTGGCGAATTCCACGGTGGAGTAGTTGGCGGCATTATTGACGAGCACGTCAATGGCGCCGAGCTCGCTGACTACTTCTTTTACCATCTCGCGAACGCTCAACTCGTCGGTCACGTCGCAGCGCAGGGCGAGTGCGTCCGCGCCGCGCTGGGCAATCTGTTCGACGACTTGGCGGGCCTCGGGCTCGGATTCGCGGAAGGTGATGGCTACGGTTGCGCCATGGTCGGCGGCCGCGAGAGCGATGGCGCGACCCAGTCTTTTCGCGGCGCCCGTGACGAGAACGATTTTTCCGGACAGGGGCGCGGGACTGTCGATCACCTTATTCTTCATGGGCGACTTTTTCGTCATCCACGGATTTTACTTGAAGGGCGCGCCTCGCAGGTCGAGCGAGTGCGGCGCGCGCAGGACTCCGGTGCGCGCGCGGCGGTTCCAGGCTGGCGGCAGACTGCTAAACTTTCTTTTTACAACGGAGGGAATGTTTGGCGGAGCGGCATGAGGTTGTTCTTTATACGCGCAAGGAGTGTCATCTTTGCGAGGTGGTGAAGGAGAGCCTGGAGCGGTTGCGGGAGCGCGCGGAGTTTTGTTTGCGAGTGGTCGATATCGATGCCGATGAGGAGACGCGACGGCTTTACAACGAGGAAGTGCCCGTCGTTTTTATTAACGGGCGGAAGGCTTTTAAGTACCGCATGGACGAGCAGGAATTTCTGCGCAAGCTGGGGAGATAAATGCGAAGGATGAAGTGCGGTCGCGAAGACGCCGCGAGAGATCGACAAACCTCCTTTTGACACGGCAAGTTCATTTACAATCATCGGCGATGGCTCGAACCGAACTTTTCGCCGATCCGGCCGGCCGATATGTACACGATGTAGTGCTTGAGAGTTGCCGAAACCATCCCAACAAAATTGCGCTGATCGATACGTCGTGCGACCGGCGGCTGACGTATGGGGAATATGCGGAGCTGGTCGAATCGCTTGCGAGGGGCCTGGTTGCGGGGGGCATTGCGCCGGGCGAAGTGATCGCAATTTTTCTGCCGAATTCCTGGGAGTTCGCGATTAGCTATCACGCGGCGACGCTGGCCGGCGGGATTCCGACGCTTCTGAATCCGGCGTATCGCGAGCGCGAGATCCGCTATCAACTGGAAAATTCGGGCGCGGCGTTCTTAATCACGGACGGGCCGCTGGTGGAAAGCGTGAATCTTGCAGGGCTGCCCAAGCTGCGGCGCATATTTACGACGCGGCACGAAAGCACGAAGTGCGAGCCGTTTGCCGACTTGCTGCGACCGAGTTCGGCGCAACTTCCGCGGCTTGAGGCGGACACCGCAAACCTTGTGGCGGCGCTTCCCTACTCCAGCGGGACCACGGGACTGCCCAAGGGAGTGATGCTTTCGCATCACAATCTGGTCGCCAATGTGTATCAACTGATTGGCCCGGGCGCCGCGTTGCTGACGGCGGACGATGTGATGCTATGTTTTTTGCCGCTCTACCATATCTATGGGTTGACGGTGGGGCTGACGCTTTGTCTAACGCTGGGGGCGACGCTGGTGCTGATGCCTCGGTTTGATATTCAGAAGCTTTGTGCGCTGATCGTGCAGGAAGGCGTGACGATGATGCCGATGGTGCCGCCGGCGATTAATGCGCTGTGCCAACTGGCAGCGGCGGGGGCGTTTCCGAAAAATCATCGGGTGCGGTGGATCAAATGCGGGGCGGCGGCGCTTGCGCCGGAGCTGGCGCGGCGACTGACGGAGCTGACTGGGATTGCCGTGAACCAGGGATACGGCATGACCGAGGCGTCGCCGGTGACGCACATGGGTTATCTGAGTCCGCCGGAGATGAACCGGCCGGCGTCGATTGGGCATCCGCTGGCAATGACGGAGTGTCGCATTCTGGACTTGAACGATAACGAGGTACCGCTGGGCGAAGCGGGCGAACTGGTGATGCGCGGGCCGCAATTCATGCTGGGATATTGGAATGAACCCGGGGCGACGGCGGCGGTTTTGCGCGATGGGTGGTATTACTCGGGCGATATTGCGCGGGCGGACGCCGACGGCTTTTACTACATACTTGATCGCCGCAAAGAGATGATCAAGTACAAGGGATTTCCGGTGGCGCCGGCGGAAGTGGAGTCGGTTTTGCTGGAGCATCCTGCGGTGCGCGACTGCGGCGTAGTGGCGAAGCCGGACGTGGAGGCGGGAGAAATCCCTTGCGCTTTCGTCGTGTTGCGCGAGGGGTTCACAGCGTCGGCCGCGCTGGATGGAGAGTTGCGGGCGTTTGTGGCGGATCGATTGGCGCACCATAAGCAGCCGCGCGAAGTGCATTTTGTGGATGCGGTTCCGAGGACGCCGTCGGGGAAAGTGTTGCGGCGGGAGTTGCGAAAGAGTTTTGGATGAGGGAAAAGTTGGCGCGCACGAAGCATCCCTCAGGCGCTAAAGCGCGGACGCGCTGGCAGCGAGTAATCGGCACGAGTGGAACTCGTGCCCTTCCCGGCTTTATCGGACTTCTTCGGGACTGAAAAAGTCTGCATCTCGACAGCGCGTGTAGGGCGCGCTATAGTTGCGCTGCCCGCTAATGCGGCTGCGGGCGAGGGCACTACGGCTATGGCCGCGTCAACCGCCCGGTTCAGGGTGAAATTCCCCGCTCATATTTGCGATTTCAACTTCGAGGATAAAACGATGCGACGCTCTAGCAATACTTCCCTTTCGATTCGGTGCGCGTTTCTGTTCGTGATGATCAGTCTGGTTGCTTGTGTGATTTCCCTTCCCGCGCTGGCGCAAAGCGATCCGGCGGCCAAATCCGGGCTGGCGAAAATCAGTGTGGACAAGTTTACGAATTCGGACAGCACGCATAAGACTGAGGTCGAGCCGTCGTCATACGCGTGGGGATCGACGATTGTGAGCGCGTTTCATGTGGCGCGGCGGCCGAACAGCGAGGGCTGGGGCAGCGCGGACGTTGGTTTCTCCACTTCGACCGACGGGGGAAAAACCTGGAAGTATGGCTACCTGCCCGGGCTGACAGTGAACTATGAGGGAGGCAGCTATGGAGCGGCATCCGATCCCGCGGTGGCGTATGACGCGAAGCATGGAGAATGGCTGATTGCTACGTTGCCGCTGGTGGGGCTCAATCCCGATAGTCAGTACATCGGCGACGTGGCCGTGAGCCGTTCGACTGACGGACTGCACTGGGGCAATCCGATTGTCATCGACTCGACGCACCTGGACGATAAGAGTTGGATCGTGTGCGATAACACGGCGTCGAGTCCTTATTATGGCAACTGCTACACGGAGTGGGACCAGGCGTATGGAACGGGAGATGTGCTGATGAGCACGTCGAGCGATGGGGGACAGACTTGGGGAGCTGGGCTGGCGTCGGCGGATCACGCGACGGGATTGGGCGGAGAACCGGTGGTGCAGCCAAATGGCACGGTGGTTGTGCCTTTTGAAGGATTTGGCGTTGCGGCGTTCACGTCGACCAATGGCGGTAAATCGTGGAACAAAAGCGTGGCTATTGCGAACATCAGCGAGCACGGAGTCGCAGGGGGCTTTCGCGATACGGATCTGCCCTCGGCGACGATTGACGGCGCGGGGAACGTGTACGTGGTGTGGACGGATTGCAGGTTCCGGACTGGTTGCACGTCGAATGACATTGTAATGAGCACATCGACGGACGGGCAGAAGTGGACGGCGGTGGCGCGAATTCCGATTGACGCTGTGACGAGCACGGTGGATCACTTTATGTCGGGCATTGGGGCGGACCCTGCGACGTCAGGCTCGACGGCGCACCTGGCGCTGGTTTACTACTACTATCCAGTGGCGAATTGCAGTTCGTGCCAGTTGTACGCGGGCTACACCGCTTCTCAGGATGGCGGGCAGACGTGGACGGCGGGGGCGCAACTGGCGGGTCCGATGAAGTTGACATGGCTGCCCTATACGGATCTTGGATATATGGTGGCGGATTATATTGCAGTTTCTTTTAGCGGCGGGAATGCGTTTGGGATTTTCCCGGTGGCGAAAGGGCCGTCGAAGACGCTGCTGAACGAGGCGATTTATACAAACAAGACGCCGCTGCCTCTGGTGGCGGGAGCGCAGACGTTCAGTTCGCGCAATGAGAAGCCGGTGCCGAATGCAAAGTCAGATTACGAGCGAAAGGTGTACCTGGATGATGAGGGGCGCGTGCCGCTAGACGAGTCGCGGCGACCGAAGCGCGATCAACAATAGCGCTGGTCGTTCGTCGTAGGTCGTTCGTCGTTGGTCGTTCGCAAAAGCCGGAAGCGTGCGCAATGCGCGAACGACCAACGTCTACCGACAACCTCTGACCCGCTATAGCGATGTAAAATTATTGGGTCACACGCCATGACTCTTTCCCGCTTTGTCACGAAATCCGCGTTCCGCAACAAACGGCGCAGCTTTTTGACGGTCTCGAGCATCGCATTTTCGCTGCTGCTGCTGAGCATCATGCTGAGCGTTTGGCGCAGCTTTTACATCGACAAGGGCGCGCCCGATTCGGCGCTGCGCATTATGACGCGGCACAAAGTTTCGCTGGCGAATTTTCTTCCCATTTATTATCGCGACAAGATCCGTACCGTTCCCGGGGTGGTGCACGTGGTGCCGATGACCTGGTTCGGGGGAACGTACATCGACGATAAGCCGGAACACTATTTCGCGCAGTTCGCCACCGATCCGGACGAATATTTTGAGGTTGCCGCCGACAAGAGTATGCCCGCGGAGCAACTGGCGGCGTGGAAAAAGGATAGGGCGGGCTGTGTGGCGGACGTGGTAATCGCCAAGAAATTTGGGTGGAAGATTGGGGATCATATTCATCTTCAAGGGACAATCTTCCCCGCCAATCTGGATCTGACACTGCGCGGGGTTTACACGATCGATCCTCCGACGAGCGGACTTTTCTTCCACACAAAATACCTGGAGGAGTCGGTGGACTGGTTCAAAGACACGGCGGGTTTTTACTTCACGCGCGTCGACACGCCCGAGGATATGCCGAAGGCGGCGCACGCGATTGACGAGATGTTTCACTCCACTCCCGTGCCGACCAAGAGCGAGAGCGAACAGGCTTTCAAACTGGATTTCATTGCTACGCTGGGAAATGTGAAGGCGTTTATCCTGAGCATCTGCGGGGCGGTGGTGTTCACGATGCTGCTGGTGTGCGCAAATACGATGGCGATGTCGATCCGGGAGCGGACGCGCGAAGTGGCGGTGCTGCGGACGCTGGGCTTCACGCGGGGGAAGATTTTGCGATTGCTGCTGAGCGAATCGATTGCGATTGCCTTGATTGGCGGGCTGCTCGGCGTGCTGGTGGCGACGGTGGTGATTCTGTTTATGGCGCGGCCCGGAATTGGGCTGCCGGTCTCGATGCATATGACGACGGCCACCGCGGCAGTGGTAATGATGGTGGCCGTGTTCGTGGGGCTAGTGAGCGGGCTGATCCCGTCCTACCGCGCGTCGCATCTTGGCATCGTGGATGGACTGCGGCATATTGGGTAGCGTGGCGCGGCGGGCGGTTCGGTTTCCTTTTCGATTCCTCCTCGAAAAACTACCAGACAATCTTCAATCCAAATTGAATGTGGCGCGCGCCGCCGGAGCCGACTACAGGATTCGAGGCCGCAATATCGGTGGTGTATTGAGCCTGTCCAGTGGTGCCTCCGGGTTGATAGCCATCGACGAGATCGCCATCAACTCCAGAAAAATTTGGGTGATTGAGGATGTCGAAAAATTCGGCGCGGGCTTCCAAAGTGTAGCGCTCGTGGAATTTGAAATTTTTGATGAGGGAAAAATCCCAGTCGAGATAATTTGGTCCACGGAAGCGGTTGCGGCCCTCGTTGCCGAATTGTCCGGGCTCGGGCGGCGCGAAGACAAAGCCCGGGCCGGCGAAACAGCCATAGCTCGACAATTGATCCTGAGAGGCAACCGCATCGCAAGCGGGATTGGTGCTGCCGGGCGTGCCGTCGTAGGGGTAAAAGGGCAACTCGGCGGGCGGTTTCGTCCAGTGAACGGCGGAAGGATTACCGAAGAAATTCCAGCGGTCGTTGTACTCACCGGTGCCACTGATGTCATCGACGTCATCGTAGTAGGTGAACGGCTCGGCGGTCTGGGCGGTGAAGATGCTGTTCATGCGCCAGCCTTGCAGGAGCTGGGCATGGCCCGTGCGCGAAGGAAGCTCGTAGGTGGCTGCGATGGTGAAACGGTGGCGAATGTCAGTGCCCGAATTTCCACGCTCGGCAGCCGGGTCGTAGCTGTTTTGAATGCCGAACGAGCGATTGGAACCGGCATCGTCAATGGAATGCGCCCAGGTATATCCGGCTACGAAGAAGAGGCCGTTGTGGGTGCGCTGCTTGAGCGTGACCTGGAGCGAGTGGTAGACGGAGTTGTCCTGGTTGCCGAGCATGTCGATAAAGCTGAGGTAGGTGAACTGATTTCGACTTACATAGGGGCGGCCGGATTGCTCGTCGCCGAGGGTGTCGTTGTTATAGATGTTCTGGTTGATGTCGCGCACGCTGTAGAGGCGGTTGCCCTTGGTGCCGACGTAGGCCATGGTAAGGGCGGCATCGGGCCAAAGGGATTGCTCGAGGTTGAGATTCCAATTGGTGACAAAGGGAGTTTTGATATTGCGATTCACGCCGAAGACCGGACAAGGGTTATAGACGCCGGTTGCCGGCACGTAGGAGCAGGTGACGGCACTGGGCGAGAGGTTGCCGAAGATGGGACCGCCGGCGAGCCAATTCTGCGCGATGGTTGACCAGGGTGCGGCTTGAACGCTGGCGAAGGTTTCGGTGGTGGCGTTGATGGTGCCGGGCGAGGGGATGGTATTGCCGTTGATGTCAGTGAGACCCAAGCCGGTGGGGATCAGGCCCAAGCCCTGTGCTTCGGTATTGTTCTGCCCGATGAAGATGGAGATGTGGGGGATTTCATAGATGATGCCAGCGCCGGCGCGGAGGACGGATTTGCCATTGCCAAAAAGATCGTAGTCGAAGCCGATGCGGGGCGCGAAGTTCTTGTAATCGGTGTCGTAGGGCTGACTGATCTGCTTGCCGACTTGCACCATGCCCTCGGTAGGATCGAAGTTGGCGAGGAGATCGTGGCGTTCTTTGATGGGGAAGGTGACGTCATACCTGAGGCCGGCGTTGATCATGAGGCGCGGCGTGGCGCGCCAGGCGTCCTGAATGAATGCGCCGAATGATTTCTGGCTGACGTAGCGATGACTGTCGCCGACGGCGACATAGCCGTAGTCGGGATATCCGAAGACAAAATTTTCCAGCGGAGAATCGTAGGGCCCGCCGTAGGCCGTGAAGCGGGCATAGCCGGGACCGTAGGTGTCGCGAAGATTGTCGGTGCTGCCGGTGCGAAATTCGACGCCGAAACGCAGGTAGTGTTTGCCGACGAGATAGCTGGTGCTATTGGTGAATTGGAGAGTCTGGTTGGGAGTGGTATAGAGGGGCCAGCTTCCGTTTCCGCCGACGGTGTGGCTATTAAAACCGGAGACGCGGATTTCCGGCAGGCCGAAATCGGTGGGATTGGTGACGCCGGTGTCGATGCCGACGCTCTCAGGGTTGAGGTTGTGGTCTGCGAGATACACTTCCTGATTGAAGCGATTATAGCCCACGTGAAATTGGTTAGTGAGGTGTGAACCCGGCGCCCAGAGCCAGGCACCGCCGAGGACCTGGGCGCGCGTTTTGGCCTGGGAGAGGAAGAGCGGATTGAGGACATTCACGTCTTCCTCGGTTTGCACGCTATCGCCGATGAAGTATGTGGCGGCGAAGCTGTGCTTCTGAGAGAAGTGGTAATCGACTTTCAGAATTCCATTGTCGCCGCGGTTGCGGTTGTTGAAGTCGGTAAAGAGCTGAGTGGTGGGGCCGGGGTTGTAAGGCAGGTAGGAGGCGAGTTTGACGCTGAGCGGGCTACAACTGGCGCCGCATTCGGCGAGCGCATCCGCGATGCTGGTGCTGGGATCGCCGATGGGCACGGAGACGGGAGCGGTGACTTCGACGGGATTGCCGACCTTGTCGCGAACACCCTCGTAATTGCCGAAGATGAAAAGCTTGTCTTTGAAGATGGGGCCGCCGGCCGAGGCGCCGAATTGATGCAGGTTGATGGCGGACACGGTTCCCGGCGGGGGATTGAACCAGTTGCGCGCGTCGACGGCGTTGTTGCGGTTGAAGTAGTAGGTGGAACCGTGAAAGGTATTGGTGCCGGACTTGATGCCGACGTTGACGATGGCGCCGGGCTTCCAACCGTAGTCGGCCTCGGGGCTGGACTGAATGTTGAATTCCTGAATGGCGTCGATGGGGAGAATTGTGGCGGGCGTTCCCTGCACACCTTCCGCGTTGATGACGGTGGTGCCATAGTAGGCGTCGTTGTCGTCGATGCCGTCGACGATAAAGTTATTTTCCTCGGGACGGTTGCCGTTGGCGGTGATGGAGAGGAAACCGCCGCCGGGCTCGCGCTGAATGCCGGGTTGAAGGACGGCGAGATTTTGAAAATCACGGCCCTGGAGCGGAAGTTCGTTGATGGCCTGGTTGGAGAAAGTCTCACCGAGTACGTCGCTGGTGGTGTCGACAATCGGGGCTTCGCCGCTCACCATCATGACTTCGGTGCCTGTGCCCGGCTTGAGTTGAACATCGACGCGGGCGTCTTTGGCGACTTCCAGGCGAATACCGGTGTGATCGACGGTGGCAAAACCCTTGGCTTGAACCTTCACGGTGTACGGGCCAGGCTCGAGAGCCGGGGCGACGAACTCGCCGGCGTTGGACGATGTGACGGTTCGAGAAACGCCGCTTGCCGTGTTGGTAATGGTAACGGTAGCGCCGGAGACGAGGGCGCCGGATATATCGGTCACGGTGCCGAGAATCCTTCCTTGCGAAGTCTGCGCAGAGAGCTGGGTTACGACGGCCAGGATCAGGATGAAGACGAATGCCAGCAAGCGAATGACTTTCATGGTGGGCTCCTTGCTTTCTTGCAGAATCGGATTTCAAGCCAGGGTCAGGATTTTGTTTTGCGGGGGAATGCTGAGGGGCGGATTAGAGGCCGGCTTCGAGTTTGCCGGCATCGACGAGGAAGAGAACTCCTTGAGTGGAATAGAACCAGCAACCGGGATCGAATCTCTTTTTCATGAACGGAAACTCGATACGGCGCAAAGCTTGCTCCGGACTGCGCCCGAAGTCTAAGGCTTAATTGACCGTTTCGCAAGTGCGAAGATCACGGCGCGGGCATTGGGGACCTGAGGGATCTCAATAAATCGAACCGCCGGCCTGCGTGCTTTCGATCTTGCCTTTTTCAACCGAGAGAGAATAGGCGGCGCCACCGCTTCCCTTCCAGCGGGTGAGATCGAAATGTGCGGCTGTGGGAGCGTGGTAGAGGCTGACTTTGCGGAACGTAAGCGCCTCGGCTTTTTTGCAGACGTCAGGTTTGCGCGTTGGTTTCAAGAAATAGACGCCTTTGCCGTCGCCAACTACGACTCCTCGGCCATCCGGTTCAACGAGGAAAGCCGATTTCTCATCGACGGCAACTTCGCGGGGCGAGATCGACCAGCCATCCTGCATGATGCGAGCGAGGAAGCCGAGGGTACGGCCCATGCGATTGCGCTTGGCGAAGTGCGAATCGGTGAGCAGATTTTCAAGGTGAGGAATTTTGAGAAAACCGCGAACCAGCGTAACGCGCTCGAAGTAGGGATTGGGGAGCACGTCGGTGGAGGCAAGGTCATTGTCGTCGGGCTTGTCGCCGAGCGCGCCGTAGACAAATTCGCCCTGGACGGCAAGGCCAGCGCTGGTGCCGCCAATGGGCTTGCCCGCGGCCAGATGCGCATTGATGGCATCCTGGACCGGGGTGCCTTGCCAGCCGCGAATGTAATAAGCCTGGTCGCCACCGGAGATGAAGAGCACTTCGGCTTGGCGGATGATTTCGGCGACTGCCGGATCTTCGGCCGCGGCGCGATCGGGAAGAATGAGCGTGGAGACCGAATTCAGCTTGCAGAGCTTATTGATGTAGGAGTTGTAGTCGTCGTCGCCGCTGGCGCGCAGGACCACGAGGTCGCCGCCATTGCCTTTTTCGCAAAGCCAGCGGAAGGCATCGTCGAGATCAGAGCCGCCGCCCATCATCGCGATACCAGCCGTGGGATTGGTTTGAACGTCCTGTTTATTACCGAGACGGAAATATTGCCAGGAAGCGGCGTGCGCCACGGCCGAGATTAGGACAAGAACCAACGCGAGAAGAGGAGCTACTGTGAGGCATTTCATGGGTAGAATGCCATCCCGGAGTCGACTCCGAGGAAAACCTGATCGCGCTGTGCAGCAACTGCCACCGCTCACATCATCGAAGTTAGCCGAGGTTCCCGTCGGAATCACATTCAGGAACGCAGTTAAAGATACAGACCCTGACCGCGTCGACCTGGCTAAGAGGGGGTGGCTATGGTAGCAGCCCGAACACGGCCACTCCACTCGGCGTTCCCACAAACACCTTCCCGTTCGCAATCGTCGGCACCATGAACTTGTTGCCCGGTCCGAATTGATCGCGGCCGTTACTGGCTTGGTTGCTATTGTAGATTTCGTTCAGACTGGCCGCGTTATAAGCGTGCAACACGGCGAGTGTCGCGTTTTCCACGGCCCACACGATCCCATTCACTGTGCCATTTGCCGAGATACTTGGTGTCGCCCCGGGATATGCAAAACTGTTGCCGGTTTGGGCTATGGCGGGGCTCGAAATCTTCGCATTGGCAATCGCGAAGGCCTGGATGGGACTTCCCACCGATCCATAATAGATCGTGCTATTGAAATACGCGGGCGCCGCATATACGCCCCCCGGCAAGGCACGCTTGAGTTCCTGATAAATGTTGCTGTTACTGCCGCTGAACTTGCCCATCTGGTCTCGATTCACTACATAAAGATTGCTATCTTTGCCGGCCCCAACGGCCAGATGGAAGATACGGCCTGAGATGTCGCTCAGGTCGGGCAACAGCATCGTCCCACCTGAACCAAAATCCCAATCGGTGCTATTCTCAGCCGCCTCGTTGTCCATCACGAAATAATCCGCGACGGCAAGAGTGCCGGAGGTTGAGAGCTTGATGAATGCATTGCCATAATCGCCGTTGGCGGGAAAACCGTTGGAGTCCAGCGCAGAATCGAAGTCGCCATTGGCGTCGCCAAAATAGATGTAGCCCGAATTATCGGCGGCCATTCCCGCACCGGACATCCAGATTGCGCCGTCGCTGCCGTTGGGCGTCAGATTGAAAACACCTGTTTGAGCCAGCGTGTTCTCGCTGTAGGCTATGATCCAGCCTGTGTAAGGTCGATTGTCGCAGTGCGAGGCCCAGCCGGTATAGATGACACCATTCAACGAGAGTAGTCCCGCCCGTTCCATGTACTGCGCGGGATCGAACACGACATTCGTGCCGTCCGAGTTGTCACCCGTCCCTGGGTAGGTCGCGCGAATATCGACAGGACCACCGAATAGCTCGGTGCCGAGCGCGAGATCAAGGGCGTGCAAGCGCTGATAGTAGTTACCGGATGCGTCCTTTGACATAGCGACCACATAAACCGCGCCATTCGGACCTTGGGTGCGATCAATGACCGGGGTGGAGGTCACACCGATTTCAGGGTCCACTGCTGCGCAAAGCCGGTTGTCCGATGGCGTTTCACCACTTTTTAACAGTGTGACCTGCCAGATCTTCGTGCCAGAATCTGGATCGAGCGCGAAGACCGAATCGTGCTCGGTGGCAACGATCAGCGCATTGTGCGTGCCGTTGTTCGGAACGGCAACGGCCGATGCATAGAGCGGCTCTGCGTCCACTCGACCGTCCATTCCGTAGTAGCTCACCTGGCCAAACTTGGCGGCATTAACGTTGCCGGGAGTCAACGTGAGTTCTGTCGAATTTTGGCCCGTGCGCGCAATGTCGTTATGATAAGTAAGGACATCAGTGGGGCCCGGCGGGGACACAGTGAGCGTGGCCGCGGTGCTGTTTGCCTTTCCCATCTGGTTAGCAACCACCACGCTATATTTCGAGCCGTTGTCGAAGGTAGATGCCGGGGGCGTCGTGTAGCTTGAAGCGGTCGCTCCCGGTATTGGCGTCTGGCCCTTCTGCCATTGGAAGCCCAGGGGGACCGATCCCTCCGCCTCGACCGAGAAGGTTACCGTCTGACCAGCGGTAACGGTCTGGTTCGAAGGTTGGACAGTAATTCTGGGAGCAACCCCGCCGCAGCCAGCCATGATTAGAATGATAGCGAAAACAACCCATAGGTTCGTCACCGATTGCATTTGCATTCGAGATTCTTGCCTTTTCATCCCAGTGTTGATCTTAAAATCGAACGAATTATACCATCCGTGTTGCCCAAGGGTGCACCGCTTGCCAAGTTCCGAACCGGCTAGCCACCAGATGGCCTGGCAGTGATGCAAGACAAGCTGACGCGCCCCAGAAGCCAGGCCATTGAAAGTGCGACTTCTCCATTTGGGATGATCCGCGCGGGGTCAAAGCAGGAGTCGTGGACGAGTCGATTGCGCGAAGAGCAGATCATAGCCATCCTGAAGGAGTCGAGGCCGGGGTGGAGACGGGAGAACGGCGCCGGCGACACGGGATCACACGGGCGGGTTTTTACCGGTGGAAGAACAAATTCGGCGGGTTGGAACTGAGCGACGCGAAACGATTGCGGCAATTGGAGGATGAGAATCGCCGGCTGAAACACATGGTGGCCGAGCGAGCGGTGGACATCCGGGCGCTGAAGGCGGCGGAAAAAAGGGGCGAGCCCGCGGGTGATGAAGCTGGATGGTGCGAAATGTCGTAATCGACGACGGCGGTGCCCTGTCAGGCGCCGACGGGCTGCAAGGGATATGTGAAGCGCCGCGCATTGGGTGACGCGAGCCACTCCGCCAGAGTTGGCGCATTACGATCCTTCTCCGAAATAATAACGTCGCGCACCGGCCATTCGATCCCGACGGCCGGATCATTCCATCGAATTGCCGATTCTGTCTTGGGATTGTAGGTGCCAGTGCACTTGTATTGCACCTCCACGTCATCACTCAGGGCGCAAAATCCGCGCGCGAAACTTGCCGGCGCCCAGACCTGCTTCCGGTTCTCGGCAGTCGCTTCGATTCCCACCCATTTTCCCAGTGTGGGCGATCCGATACGCAAATCCACCGCAACCACAAATGCCACCCCGCGTGTCACTCGCATCAATTTGCCCATCGGAGGATCCCACTGAAAATGCAGCCCCCGCACCACTCCCTTCTTTGAATAGGAATGGTTGTCCTGCACGAAATTTCCGGGGAGCCCCAGTTCCAAGAACCGATCATTCCTGTACGTCTCCATGAAGAATCCCCTAGCGTCCGCAAAAGCGTCCACGGCCAACACCACGACTTCCCCCAAATGACGTGACTCTACTTCAAACGCCATGATGGTGTTCTCCTCTACACTGATCAGAAAGTTGATCCGGCCGGTAATTTTCCACTTCAATCCGCCGACCTGGAGACTGAAGCGATAGGCGCTGTCGCATTCTCAGTCCCAAGCCCGAGCACGGTAGCGTACAGCTCCTGATGCTGGTTTACGACGGTCTCCCAACGGTAGGTCGCGGATGCACGGCGCCACGCTTTTGCGCGGTATTCCCCAACTAGCGCCGGATTGTCTATTAGTGTCTGCAATTGTTTTCGGAGATCTTGATGACCGGCAGCCCCGCAATAGCTGAATCCACAATCCGCGATAACATCGAGATTCGATTCTGTGTCGTTCACAAGTACACAATTTCCGAAACCCATTGCCTCTACGAGAGAAGGGTGAGTACCTCCCACCTCGTCAGGCAGCACAAAAAGATAAGCATGCTGCTGCAGCTCCTCGTAGCCTTCTCCGTACACTCCTCCAGTAAAAACGATTCTAGAATCACTGGTCGCCTTTAGAGAACCTACGTATCTCTTTCCCCACGGGTCATCCCCGACAATCACCAACTTCTTGTCTGTCCTAACGCCCTCGTAGGCGGCGATTAATAAATGGACATTATTCTCGGGCACCAGTCTTCCAACAAAAAGAACGTACTCTCGATCTACTAACCCGAATTGCTCGAGACATCTCCTGCTGGTGGTTTTCTTTTCTCGAATCCCGTATGTCGAGAAGGCAAGTTCGACTCCGAACTTGTTTCGGTAGTATCTCACTACGTCGGGGGAATCGCCGATTAGGCCGTCGCAGAACCACACAGCCAACCGCTCAGAAAACCGGAGATACGCACGGGCGAAGCGTCCCCATTTTTTGCGCTGCCAGTCCGTACCGTCAACGGAGCAGACAGTCTTCATGCCCATCAGTCGCACAAGCGGAGCAAACAGCGTTGTACCTGTAATGAAATAGTGAACAACATCTACACGATGAAAGAGTACGTGGATTGTGCATAGGAAGGCGTGCGTGATCGCACTGAGGTTCTTGCTCCGAATCGTAGGCAATGTGACAAGTTTCACGCCCTCATAATCGTTGCACTTACTATCACACTCGCCGCTACGGTTGTAAACAGTTACTTCGTGTCCCAACTTGACCAGGCGACGCGATATCTCATCGGCCGCTGTCTCAAAACCTCCGTAACGTGGCGGCAGGGCTTTTATCCCGATCATTGCGATGCGCATATTTAAGATTCTCTAGTCCTTACAAAGCTGCTTCTGTTTCAGGAGCGCCAAGGGACCGCTCCTTGCAATTCTCGAGTTGTTAGAACGTCCGTTCGTTTGAGTTATATACAGCGATTGTCTGGTGTACTGTGTTTGGGAGCTGAACTCCCTGCTCCATACGTCGTAGCTCCTTCCCTTGGCTATCGGTCAGGCCGGAAACGGATACCCATTCTTGCGCGGTAGCCATCCAGAAATCCCTGCATCATTTTCCGAATGCATGCCATTTTCCTCGAACTGAAAAGCAAGACTGCGCCAGCGTGGCGGGCGAGATGTTTCAACATAAAGTGCTTCGTTTTCCGGCTAGGGTATAGATGCCAGCCGGCGTAAGCCAGATTTCTAGTATTGTAATACTCACGCCAGGGGGCGTAGCTCGTCCACAGCCGGGATCGACCGGGCAACCACACCTTGCGCGCATTTCCCACTTCATGACCGAGTCGGGCTCCTGGAACTATGGCGATCTTGTAGCCATGCGCTCGGGCGCGCAAAGAATATTCATAATCGACAAAATCCATGAAGAAATCCGCCCGGGGCAGGCCGATCGTCTCCACCACCTCTCGCCGAACCAGGGAGCCCGATGTCATCACCAGATCCGCAAACCACAACGGTTCGTGCATCTGCTCTGCAGTCGGTCGCACAAAACCATCGCGCCAAAACAAAGGCGGATAGTACGTTCCCGTCTTGTGGTGCACGGGCATCGGCGCAACCATTCCAACCTCGGTCTGTGTGCCATTCAGCGACCCAACGCCCCCCAACAACTTCGCTAGTGAATCCGCGCCCGGAACGCTGTCATAGTCAAAGGTCCAGACCCAGTCGTGGTGTTTTTTGAGTGCCGCATAGGAAAGGCCGGCAGCCCATGCACCCGCGGCCCCGAGGTTTTCCCGCATTCTTAGAACTGTCACTTGCGGGTAATTTTTCGCCAACATCGCGGCCGTGCCGTCAGTGGACGCATTGTCAACCACAATGATTTCCTGCAAAGGGTGTGTCTGGCGGAAAAGCGCGTCGATCTGCCGTGGCAAGATATGTGCCGCGTTGTAGGCAACCGTCACGCTGGCAATGGACAGGGTTTGCTGCATTTCCACTTAGAGATTATTCTCCGCAATAACCAAGATGCAAAATTACTTCGTGTAACACACAATGGCCTCTCCACAGAACCTGGATAGACCGATGTGGGTCAACCCCCGATCAATCCTGCGAACTCCTCGCCAGAACGGACGGTGAACCAACGGCCGGGAAAGGTCACGATCAGGGAGCGCACCGAATCTTTTTAGCATGTATAGAATGTGTCGCTTGTGAACTTCGGTTTTTGCAAAGTGCGTCCCAAATCTTCGGATAGCCTGCTCCGTCAAATGCTCATCGCCGGCGTCGCCGTCTGGCATGGTGAACCGTCGCGCGAAGTTGATCAATGGGTTGTCCCAAAGGGTTTCATGGAAAATCGCACGTCCTCCAGACTTAATAACGCGCGCCAGGTGAAAAGCCGACTTTGGATACTTTATGACGTGATGCAATACCCCGAATCCTACCGCCAGGTCAAACAGTCCGTCCGGATAATCAATTTCTTCCGCATCCATCGCTCGGAAGGAACAGTTAAGATCATACTTGCGCGCCGCCCAATTCGCGACCTCAATCCCCTTCGGGGACAAATCGAAGCCGCTTACGTGAGCTCCCTGCATGGCCAGATAAATGCCGAGTTGCCCGGAACCGCAGCCGTAGTCGAGAACGGTAAGACCACGGACATCCCCAATAATCCGCATCATCTCCGTACGTGCGTCTCCCCAGTATGCCCACCCCCCGTCGCAGAAAGGCTCTAACTGGACGCGGGAAAAGAACTCGCGAAACTCGGCGGCGCTGTCAGGAAATTCCCTTCGGGCATTCTCGTCGTACCACTTGTCGTGCCAAGCTTGCTCTGACAGCTTAGCCGCGCTACTACCCTCCGATGTGCTCATAAGTAAACCTCGCCCCCACTCACTACTGCGCCGCTCATCCTTTTCCGGCCTCAATTTTCTTAGCCACAGTTAGAGCTGCTCCTGGTTTTCGAAAATCTTGCGCCTTTGGTCTCATACGAATTCCCAATCTTCCCCGCAAGCCATCTCCGAATCCCTGAACCATCCTGATGGCACAAGCGAGCCCATCGGAACTGAACAACAACACCCCCGCCAGGTGCCGCGCCAGATACCGAGCTATAGAAATCTTCGTGGCCAAGTTCGGATAAAGCCGCCAGGCCAAATAAGCCAAATTCCGACTTATATAATACTCGCGAAAGGGAGGCTGCTTTATCCACAGCCGCTTGTAACCGGGAAGATTGATCTTTCGGGTGTTGCCGATTTCATGGGACATTTTCGCACGACTTATCACGGCGATCTTGTAGCCCCGCGATCGGATGCGGAGGCAGTACTCGAAATCGGAGATGTCCATAAAAAAGTCAGCGCGTGGTACACCGACCTCTTGGATCACTTCGCGCGGTACAAGCGAACCCGACGCAATCGCCATATCCGCGAACCAGATTGGCTCTCGCGTTTGCTCGGCGCTGGGCTTGACGAATCCGTTGCGCCACAAAAAGGCGCGATATTGCGCGGTCGTTTCCCGATGGAATGCCACCGGAACGACCATTCCCACCTTCTCCTCTCGCCCTTCCAATTCCTGTAACCCCTCGGACAGCGACTCGAGAGTGGTTGCCTCGGGGACGCTGTCCTGGTCAAACGTCCAAACCCAGCCATGACCTCTCTCCAGCGCCGCATAGGAAAGTCCGGCCGCCCATCCACCAGCCACGCCCAAATTCTCAGGCATCCGCAAGACTGTTACTTGCGGATACCGTTCTGCCAGCATCGCGCCAGTCCCGTCAGTGGATGTATTGTCTACCACAATGATCTCCTGCAAGGGACGCGTTTGTCGCAAAAGCGCGTCCATCTGCCGTGACAAGATGCGCGCCGCGTTGTAGGCGACTGTCACACTGGCGACGGACCCGTTCAGCGCTTGCAATTTCTTCTTTTCCACGTTGAGATCATTCTCCACGACCTACCAAGAAACGACTCCGTCGTGTATGCCACAATTGTGTCGCCGCAGAACCTCGCCGATCAAGCGGGACCCTTCGCCAGAATAGCCGCAGAACCAACGACCGGGAAGGTCACGCTCAGGCCGCCAGCGGCGAAGAGCGGGCTAGGACCGCCAATCTCCAGTCCATCTCTATCTTTCAGAAAAGGAATTATGAGTGGATAGGCACAGCAAGTCTTACGGGTGATAGGCCTTACTGCCGGGTGCGGCATGTGTTTTAGCGAGCTGTAGTAATACGGCCAATGTTTCAGCAGCGCTCGATCACCTCATCTCCGCTTTGGACAACGAATTCTGTACTCCGAACCCTATCAAGACCCATGCCCAACTATTGACCTCGAAGGACTCATGGATGGGAGAGAAAAAATACATGATGCTCATGGCCAAGGCGACCAGAAATGCGGCGACGCCGAAATTTGATCTGTCCTTCCACAACTTCACTAGCACGTTTACCATGAACGTGGAGAAAAGCAGAATACCGGCCCACCCATAGCCCATGCCGATTTGAAGATAGGCGCTCTCCACATGTTGGGCCTTTGGTTCACGCTCAAGGGCTCGTGGCCCGACCATACCAGCGCCCATCCCGAGCGGATGACTTAGCACAAACGAATACCGTTCGACAAGGTCAGCGGTGTGTCCCTCCGCAGAAGGGTCAGCCCTTTGCTGAGTCGCCGCAATAAAATCCTCGAGGCCGAGATAGGGAACGATCAGGAGCAACGCGGCGGTAGCGCCGATACCAGCCATGATCAGCAACCTCCGCTTCTGTCCGGTGCGTATGGCGATTACAAGTAGGCAGACTGTGAATGCCAACCAGGCCATGCGGGTGATGGAGGCGACCAAACCACCCATCAAAAGGGTGGCCGGGATAAAGTATTTCCGAGGCAGTTCACGGTAGAAAGTCACAAAGCAAAGCAATGTTATGGTACAAAAAGCGCCAAACTCTAACGGGCCGCCCAGGGTAGACGCTGCACGGAAACCGGCAAATCCGGTGGCGGTGTATGAATTTGCCAACTCTGCGGGGTCGCTTAAGCCCGTTAGCAGCATTCGCGGTACGGGGCCAACCCAGAAGAACTCGATCAGTCCCAAGGTCGCGACAACCGCGGCAACCCACAAGCCGGATTTGATCCATTTTTTGTTCAGTAAGATCAGCCTGCCGGCATAGAACGAAATTACGAAAGCGAAGTCATCCTTAAGCCCTATCAATGTGGACGGATTGGGAAACATCACGCTAACCAGGAGTGCCCAACCGATTAAGGTAAGAATCACAAAGTCAAGAAAACCCAGTCTGAGGCGCACTCGCCATGCCATGACCGCCACTGCAATTAACATCCCCAGTTCTTTGAGAGACGAAAAAACGACAGCCCACTCAATTTTTGCGGCCTTCAGGGCGAGGATGGGAAGGGGCAAAAACGGCGCAAGCAGAAGAATGATGGCAATGAGCCGCCCCGGCCATCGCCACGCAGCGTAAAGTGCGGCGATGACGAGTAGATGAATCAGTATCGGAAAAGCGGGAAAGAAGATAGCGAGAATCGCAGACAGGAGGAGATATGCCGCGATAGAAGCGGTAATGAATCCGCTGAACAGAACGCGAGCCGGAGGCTGAACATAAGACGCGTCAGTCGACACTCTGGATGTAATCATTGTGAATATCTAGTTCAACGAGTCTAGTAGTTCGTAAATGTGTTCGACTCTCTGGTGCCAAGTATTCTCTTCGAGGAAATGGCGTGTCCGTTCCGGGCAGTTCTTCAGAGCAAGCTTTCCGGCCGCCAAGTCGCGAACTAATTGAATGAATTCAGATTTAGTGTCGTAAAAATGGACGAAATTCGCGAATCGATCAACTTCACGATATCGAATTGAAATAATTTCTTTCCCAAAAGCAAGATATTCGTAGAGTTTTATCGGGTCCACGGCCTCAATTAATGGCCCCATTTTGAATGGCATCATATGGGCGTCGAACCGATCCACGTATTGCACTAACTCGCCGTGGGGAATCGGACCGTGATAGTGCAGTCGCTCATGGCGGGCTGCATTGGGTATTGTAATCGGACCGACGAGATGAAACTCAACGTCAGCGGTATCCGCAAGGCAGTCGAGTAAGAGGTCGAAGTCCAGCCATTCGGCAACAGTCCCGATATATCCGATTTTCAGAGTTCTTTCCCCGACTAGCCTCTTCCTGATAGCTTTTGGCTTGTCAGTGGGGTTCCCCAGGATCTTCTGTGAGACGGCATTGCGGACTACCGAGATTTTCCCGCAAACGCTGGAACTGTAACGGCTCGCTAAGACGTCGCTAAGATGTGCGCTGGAGCATAGGATCCGCGCGGAGCGTCTGACTAGCTGTTCCTCCAACTGCGCTAAGAGAGCCCCTTCATGCGAGGTCGACAAAAAGTTAAGCGCGTCATCCATGCAGTCGTAAATAACAGGAAGCTCCATCAAATGTTCGGGTAGTAACTCCAGCAAACTGGGATGCGTCACCCAAATGATGTCCGGACAAAATTCCCGTGCAATTTTCGCGATCCATCGACGGTGCAAGGCGCGAGCCCACGGCAACGATCTCCACCTCCACGGTATCGGCAGCAGCGTGGAATGATGGAGGTGCGTCTCGTTTCTTGTCATGTAAACGTGGTTTCGAAAGACAAGTGGATACAAGACTCGGACATCGTGGTTCGCCGCCAGTCCTTCAGCAAGGAAGTGCGGCCGTTGTTTTATCCAGCCCCAATCCACATGCATGAGGTATAAAATTCGTCGACGTCGATTTCTGCGGACGGCGGTGTGGATAGCCTTCGGACATAGACTCGACATCTAGATTTCTGCCCCCACTTCGCTTCCCGCCAACCGAGGGGAATCAGCCAACCAGGAGCCGAGCACATTCATGATGCGGATTGCCGCGTCGCCGCTCCCATAAAGGCTTTTGTGCTGATCGAAGCTTGCACGGCAGGACTCCGAGTTGAGAATCCGTTCCGTCTCTTTCACGATTGTCAAGCGGTCGGTACCGACGAGTTTCACCGCGCCGCATTCGACAGCCTCGTGCCGTTCTGTCACAGCTCTCGTAACCAGGACAGGCTTCCCTAATGCTGGCGCTTCTTCCTGGACTCCGCCCGAATCAGTGATAATCAAATAAGATCGATGCATCAAATAAACAAAAGAACGATAATCGAATGGGGGCAAGAGGTAAACATTGCTAATGTTCCCGAGGAGTTCTTCGACCGGCACTGACACATTCGGATTGGGATGGACCGAATACAGAATATTTACATCGGCGTGCCGTTCGGCAATATCCCGCAGTGCCAAGCACACGTTTCGGAGACCTTCCCCAAAGCTCTCGCGGCGGTGGCCGGTCACAAGTATTAATCGGTCCTGGCTTTCCAGTGCGGCACTGGCACGTCCCCAAGCGGTCGCAAGCCGATTGGGGGGTATGCCTGCAAGTTTGTCGCGGGTCCAGTACAAAGCATCAATCACAGTGTTACCCACGACAAAAATGGACTTATCCTCAATGCCCTCAGCCAATAATGCCTTTCTGTTCCGTTCAGTCGGAGCAAAGTGCAGGCTCGATAGCCTGGTGACGAGCTGCCGCATTCCCTCTTCTGGAAAAGGAGCATCGAGGTTGTATGTCCGCAGTCCCGCTTCAATATGACAGACAGGAATGCGCTGATAAAAAGACGCGAGAGCCGTAATAAAGGTTGAAACAGTGTCCCCCTGCACCAAAACAGCATCCGGATTCTCTTTCTTGAGAACGTCTTTCATGCCGAGCAAAACGCCGGAACTCAAGGACGTCAAGTCCTGGTCATGACGCATCAAATCCAAATCGTAATCCGCTGTGATGTCGAATAGATCCAGTACTTGATCCAACATTTCGCGGTGCTGTGCTGTCACACAGACCTTGACGTTCGCGCGGCTACTGGAGCGTGCCGCGGCGATGATGGGGGCCATCTTAATCGCCTCGGGTCTAGTCCCGAAGCTAATGAGCAGCTTCACGGTTTGGCACTCTCGTGGAAAGTTTGAAAAGGCAAAGACACTACCGCCATACGAGAACGAGGCTAAGCGCCCCCTCGCTCACCAGATCTCTAAAGTGCTTGAAACCAGCCTCCCGAAGGAGCCTGCGGCATTCGTTTGTATCGCACTGGTCATCATGAAGCTCGAAAACTCCAACCTGAGTTCGTTGCAACAATTCTCGATAGTTCTGAAGAAAGAGTAATTCTCCTCCTTCGATGTCACATTTCAACAGATCGATCCGGGATTGCAAGGCGGGAAAGCAGTCGAGGTCGACATAGTCGACTGTGTGTGCCTTTCCGGGTTCACCCGATAGTACCCTATTATTTCCGGATATTTCGAAATCAGTGATCGTACCAGTTCCTTTTTTATAGCCAACTAAGCCATTAACCACATTGACCGGGCATCGTACTTTTTGCGCCGATAACCTTGTCATCATACTGCGGAAAGTTTTCGGATTACCTTCAACGGCGACAATACTCGTCGGCAATTCCTCAAGATGGCGACGGTGCAATAGATCGAGACACCGAAGCGAAAAGAATCCCACGTTCGCTCCCAAGTCAAGGATTTTCAACTCGGCGCCTGTTTGGGCTCGTTCCATCGCCATGAGGATTGCGTCGTCATAGTCTCCGTTGACGAATATCTCGTTAAAAATGATCCAATCAGAATGGCTAGATACACGGATGCTTAGGCCAGAGCGCAACGGCCAATCCAACTTCAACGCCTGAAAAGCGGCAGACCGAAGGTCGCGCTTCAAGAAGCTGGGAAGCACCTTGCCCACTCTCTGAAGCTCGCGCACTTCAGTTAGCCTGCGGCCCTGCTGTCGCAAACTCAGGCACCGGGCCGCTTCTCGACGTAAGTATGTACTTTGCAATCCATATAACTCCCACGGAGTGAAGCGTATAGGCAAACAGACGCGCGCCAGCAAGGCCAGCCGCACCCCAGCGAATAGCCGATAACGTTGCGAAAATAAACAGAACTGCCCAAATCGCGTTGAGCCCGAATCCTTTCCACATCATGCCGGAGGCAACGATAAGATCACCGATCGGAGACTGTAGCGCCAGGATTCCGGCAGTAACAAAAGATAGAACCAGCACCGGCCAACCCGAAGCAAAGGCCGGACCGTACAGACGCATAATAAGCGGACTGAACAGCGACCCTAAAACCACCACGGGAGCTATAAAAGCCAAGTTGGCTTTAACGCAGAACATCAGAAGCTTCGAAAGACGGGCATCATTACGATCCGCGAAACTCTCGGACAATGAGGGCAGAGCCGCCTGGCCAAGAATGGTGGGCAAGAATAACAGGACCGCGAACCACTGATTGGCGGCGTTAAAGAGACCCATTTCCGAGTATCCATTCCGCTGATTGACCAAGGCAGCGGAACATATCCAGTTGACAGGTCCGACAAGAGACGCTGCGAGAGCGGCCGGAATGGTAAACCGCCAGACGACCGCTGCCTGCTTTCGGCATTCTGACAGGAGAATTGCGACGCCCTCTTGCCGGCAAAGACGCCGCAAGACTAGTTGGCTGCAACCGCACATGATGGCCAGCGACAAAATGGTGCCTGCGACAGCGCCTCGCAGACCATAGGTGTACACCCCTCCGACAACGAGCGGGAACGATGCGCACCCCGCTATCAGGCTAATCCTGGCGATCGACCTAAAGGCTTCGAATCCCATTAGGGAGCCAATCTGTACGGCGTTCAAGGCGCCGAACAAAAGACCCGGCGAGGCAATCCGAAGGATATTAGCCAAGTCTGGTGCGGCAAGAAATCTGGCAGCAATCGGAGCAGAAAATACGAACAAAGCCAAGGTGCAGATCGATCCGCCAATGACCGAAAAAATGAGGGAAACGCCGATGACAGCGCCGGCCGTACGAGGGTCCTTTCTGCGGAACTGGGACACGAATTTCGTACTCGTGAGACCGACCCCGGCGCACGCAAAAACCATAAACATGTTGACAGTGCTTTGAATAATTCCGAACTTTCCGAATTCTTCCTTCCCAAGAACACGTGCGATCACAACCGATGACGCGAGTGTGCTTCCCCGAAAGACGACGGCGCCAACCAGCGACCAGAACGATCCATGAATGAGCCGCGAGGCCAGCGATGATTTGGAATTGCCAAAAATGGTTTCCTTGAGGTCGGAACGTATATTCACTCGCTTGCTTTCCGCGCTTCGAATGAAACCATTGGAAAAGTCCTGTTTAAATTCATTACCCGCATCCGAAACGAGCATTTATCGAGACGTTTCGTTTTCTTCTCCCTTTCGCCGAATGAGTTTCCACAGCTTGCCGGCGCCGGAGTGTTCCCGGATTCCGTTTGGGGCGAACCGAAGAACTTGCGCCCTCAAAGTGGAAAAGACCTCCTGCGCAAATACTTTCCGAGGGTCGTCCGACTCGGTCTGCTCCCACGCTGTCTTACCGAATATCCATGCCGTGGTAATGGCAAACCCGAACACCACCCCTAAAAATATGATGAGCAGACGCGGCGGGAATGACTTCTTATCTGGAACGTTTGGAGAATCGAGCACCTTCACGACTGGAATCTCCTTGGCCTCCTGAACCTTGGCCAGTTCATACTCCTTCGTGAGTGTCTCAAGGACAGTTTCCTGAATCCTCGCCCGTCGATAAAGATCTGCGTATTCGACGCCCAGGAGCGGCAACTTCCTGATGGAAGGATACATGGAGTCGCCGGGCTGATCAGAGATGCTGACAGCGCTCTCCCCTTTGCCGCCGATCTTCTCGAGTTGACGCTGGAGTTCATCAATTCGTGCCTTAACCGAACGTACGCGTACATTGCCGTCGCTATAGATCTGCCTCAATCCTTCATATTCCGACTGTGCGGCAATCAACTGGCCCTGCAGGATGGCGGCGGAATCGACCATCGCTTTCCCTTGCTCTTTGACATCTATGGTTATGTTCTTGCTCTCGTACCGACTAAAGTTCTTTTCCGCGTCTTCGAGATCACGGCTCACGGATTGCAGCCGTCCTTCGAGAAAGATACGTTCACGGCGAGCCGATGAAGTGCTCACTTCCGCTGCGAGGCGATTCAATTCTTCGACATACGCTGCTGTCATTGCAGCCGCTCTTTGCGGGCTCTTATCCGTCACAGTGATGCTAATGATCTGGCTTTTTCTATCCACCGAGATCGCGGTATGCGCTGTCAAGCTCTCCCGTGCATCTTCCATTCGCCGGTCCGAGTAGAGTTTTTTCAAGTCGAACCGCTGAATCAGGTTGTCCTTCACCGTACGGCTCGAGAGGATTCCAACGAATATCTCGCTGCTGCTCTTTAGCCCGAGGAGGTCACTCGCCATCCCCCCCAGACCGCCAGCCATCCCCCCCATACCGCCCGTACCGCCTGATGCGGAGGCTAACAAGCTTACAAGGCCGGACGTGGATTCATCCGGGGGCATGAGCTGCGACGTGGATTCATAACGTGCAGGAATGAGGAAGGCCACCAACAAACTACCGAGGAATGCAACCGCGATCGCGCGACCCAGCAACCTACGGTGCCCCCAGAGCATCCAGAGCCATTCGATGCCTTCGGTGGCATGGCTCGGCGCGCGTTCGTCCAAGGACGTCGTGGGGTCCCGCTCGATTTCCGGCGGATTTTCAACTAAGCGGGCTGTGGATTCCTTGGTTTGCACAAACTCGTCCCGGATACTGTGTCGATTTTATCGGGCACTTCCATCCCCTGAGAAGCCCCGGGACAGGACAGACTCCGTATTCCATTGCCCGCAGACTGACTCCGACTTCCGATTCGTGATCAAATTCCCCGCATTGCGAAAATGCACGTATGCAAGAGAATTGCGATGTCCATGAAGAAATTTCGATTCTTCATGTAGTAAAGATCATACTCGATGTTTTCGTGAATGAGGTAGTTGCGGTCCCCGCTGAGCTGCCAGAGCCCAGTGATGCCCGGTTTTACCAGCAGACGCTGGCAATGACGTTCCGTGTAGGTCTCGACGATGAATGGCATCTCGGGACGAGGTCCGACCAGCGACATATTGCCCATGAATACATTCAGCAATTGGGGAAGCTCATCCAGACTGGTGCGCCGGAGAAAGCGACCAAGTCTAGTAATCCTAAGATCGTCGGACTCTTTTGGGGAATAGGCGTAAACGGGAGCTTCGCTGTACATGGTACGAAACTTGAACATGCGAAACTTTCGGCCGTGCAAGCCAACCCGTTCCTGCCGAAACAGTGCCGGTCCTTTGGAATCGAGTTTGATCAGGATGGCAAGCAGCAGGAATAAGGGGAAGCCGAGGACCAGTAGCGCCGCCGCACCGCAGAAGTCGAAGATGCGCTTGGCCCACTCGTAAGTGAAGCGCCTGGGGTCGCGGCCAAACGAAGCCAGCAGAACGCCGTCAATGTCCTGAAAGTCAACCAGCGGATCGGAGTGCACAAAGTGGCTGGGAACAAAGGAGACACGCGCGCCAGCCGCCATGGCTTCGCCGACTGCGTGGTGGAACTTCTCGTGTTGCATGGAAGGGATGGCGATCACGACCAGGTCGGCGGCGGACTCGGCTACCAAGTCGCGGGTCAGTGGGCCACACATCACGGAGGCGGATCGCCGATTCTCGTAGCCTAATTCGAAAATCGCGCAGCCGACTTTGGCGGGGTTGTCATCCACCAACGCCACAGGTTCCAGGCCGAGTTTCGGGGAACGGCGTAGAACCGAGTAGACGCGGCGCCCGGTGGATCCGGATCCGTAGATGAGAACCCGTTCAATTCCATAGCCTTTGGCATGCAGATGCTGCACCAGTACATAAACGAGATGTTTTTGAAGAAATAGAAAGAGCGGCACCAAGCCGAAAGCGATGACCAGCAACCAGCGCGAAAATAGAAAGTTGGTGAAGAAACTCGCTCCCAGTATGAAGCCGAGAGCCTCCATGGAGACGCGGAGGATGCGCTCGGTTTCACGGACGCGCAACAGGCTGGTTCCGCGGGAGTATGCGCCTACGCGGTCGAGCATCAGGACGATGACCGCTGCGAACGTAGCGGACACGCCAAAAACGACCGAACGCGGATAGTAAATGTGTCTGCCCAATCCGAGGAGGTAGTATGCCGCGTAGCTCGACATGACTGCGCCAATTACTGTTACAAAATCGGCGAGCGCTTCGAGTTTTGTCAGGTGACTTTGGAAGCGTCCGGCGGGAGTGTGCCGCACGGCCGGCCCGACCAAAGTCAGATCGGGGGCGAAAATAGGCTGAGCGTTCGGGGGGGTTGTTAAGTTGATGGAGGAGTGCATGTTAAGGTTCATTTTAAATCTGTCGCCATTCTGGGCGATTGTCAAGTGTAAACCTCTTACTGCCAGTCGCTTAGTCTGAACTACTCTTTCGCGAAAGGCGCTTCGGCCAGAATGTCAACTGCACCGACGAGGTGACATTCGACTGCCTGCCCATCGCGATCACCGGAAAAGTCCAAGCTTCATATTGGGCCACAGCAGACAGGCTAAAGCTCGATCGCACCCAGAAATCCCCGCGGACACTTGCATCGGACTCAGTGCCGCCATTGGGGATGAACTCATGGCTGACCTTAAGATGCCTGAATTCAAATTGTAGTTTGTTGCGCGGTGTGAACCAATAGGTGGTCCAAGCCTGTACGCCCTGGCCTTCCCGTCCGACCCAGTTGCCCATTAAATGGCCCGCATTCTGGAAGCCCGTGATCCAGGTCTGGTCGTAGTAAAAGAAGCCGTGGCCGACATTGCCCCCAATCGGCGGATCGGTTTCGACGCCTTCGACGCGGAAATCCATTTTCGGGAGCTTGGGAATTCGAGGAAAATAGATTCCTCCAAGCCAGGCGGCCACGTCAGGACCACCAATTGGGCTGAAGTTGTCATGCTGGGTAAAACCATCGGCATAAAAAGTCAGTCCTTTAAGCCGCGGGAACCTGTAGCTAAAGTCCAAACCGGAGCGGCGCGCCCCGGGCTTGTTCGCAGCGCCCGGGGCGGTGATGTTGGTCGAAAACAGGCTTCGGAGAAAGGTGTGCGAGGTCAAGGGGTAGCCAGGTCCACCATAGTCGGTAGTACGTGACAACCCGAACTCAAAATTTCGCGTGGGCTTCCAGCTGAATCTTTCGCCGTGGACGATAGGCTGCGGGTGCAGGAATTGGCCATATTGACCAATGAGCCCCGACGGGGTGTACATGAACTGGTAGCCTGAATACTGCCCGACGAAGTACTCAGTCCGGATCTCACCAAGCCATCCGAGCTTAATCGGGGTGACCCGGTTGATGCGGAACATGGTCAGGGGATCAGCAGCGTCGCTCAACATCATTCCGCCGCCTTCGCTCGGTCCCCACCACAAGCTTTGTTTCCCGTACGAAAGTTGCCAGTCGGAGATGTTCATCGCGACGTAGGCATCCAGCAAGCGTCCACGGTCGGTGGAGGGTGTTAACGTATCGGGCGGCACTGGATAGCCACCCACTGGCGGCGGAGCAGTAGAGAGGGCAAAATCGGCTTGCGATATGGCTTCGCGAGCCGCCAGCGGGAGAGCAGGCGCGGAAGGAGAATGCTGGTATTCGCTGCGGATATAAACTGCAAATGGGCCGTCCGCAGTCCATCCCGACAACCCCGAAACATTGTTAAAACCCTGCTCCTCAGGGCGGCCAAAATCATTGGTGATTGTCTGTCCAAAGTGATAGCCGTCAACGAGCGGTTTGCCTGCGATTTCTGTACTTCGCGTATAGGCTGATTCGAGGCGGATTTCGGCATTGTCTCCGCCTCCCAGCAACTCCACTTCGCGGCCGAACTCCCCCACCAGTTCCTGGTAAAGCCGCGCCCCTTCGGACTCGCCCGGCTCGTCTTCGACGATGCGATCGGAAGCCTCGCTCACCTGCCGCGCGCATTCCAAGCGCGTCCACGGACGCATTCCCGCTATAGCGCTATCGACGTATCCGAGCGCGGCGAGGCGTTCGAGCGCGGGATAGATCCAACTATCCAGAGGCACATAGGGCGACCCCATGAATTTGGTCTGCCAGTGTGCCGGCCGGTCGGGCCGGATGGCGGGCAACTCCCACGCCGATCCGCTCTGGTCGGGATTGTGATGCTGGCGATAAACGTAGGCGCTGGTCAAATAACCGATGGCCGCGCCCACCAGAACGTCCGAGGGAAAATGCTGCTTGGCGTTGACGCGAGAGGCGCTGACCAGTCCGGCCAAACCGTAGGAGAGAAACCTCATGAATGGGCTGGGATACTCGTGGGAGACAACACCCGCGATGGCCCAGGCGGCGGCAGAATGTTCGGACGGAAACGAGGACCCGCTCTTGAAGAATTTTCCGTTGGCGTTGTCGAGATAGGGGCGTTCGCGCCCGGATGCGTATTTGATTGCTTCCACCGCCGCGAGACTGTCGATCGCCGCCTCGCCGCTGAGGAATCCGGTCTCACGCTCGTGCTCGTTGCCGGTGCTGAGACCCAACAGATAAAGCCCGGCCGCGCCGCCGGCCATGGAATAGGCTCCGTAATCGGAAATGTGTTTGTACTGAAGAAGGGTGCTGGAAGAATTCGACAGATGCCGGCTGACGTCGCTATCGGTCGCAAATAAGGCTGCCGCGAATCCTCCGAGCGGAACCAGCCAGGTTGCGTCGACGAGCCGGGCCTTCGCCGGGCTGGTCCACATGCCGATCTGGTCGTGCAGCAGGGCCGAGGGCAAATTCAGAGCTTTGTTCTGCGTCTGCGCATCGCCGGGCTGGGGAGCATCGGGGATATCCGGATCAGAAACTTTCCTGGAGCCGCTTTGCGGTGTGGCCGAATGCGCGGAGTTCTGATCCATATCCGGCGGATCCGCGGGGCCGGGGGACTGCCCGAGCGCGATCGCCGCAGTGAAAAACAAGCACACCATGCTGGCCCAGCAAATCCATCGAAATCCCATGAATCGGTTTACGCTCCGTCTCTTAAAAATAGGCCGAAGCGAGAATGGCACTGGTGGCGATCGAGCTCAAGACTTGCGCATTCTGGAATATTGCCTTCCAGACCGGCGGACCGCCGAGCGCTTTTTCCGGAACCACAATCATGTCTCCAGGCTGCAAGGCAACGTTCAATGCTTCGCCCGAAGTCCACCCGTGATTTCCGATCACGGTGCCGTCGGCACGAATCGCAAAAATAGCCTTCTTGTTTGCCAAGTTTGTCGGGCCACCCGCCTGCATCAGATACCACCGTGCGCTCTTGCCGGGGCGGTAAGCCACCGCGGTGGGGCCGTACACTTGCCCCTGCACAAGTACAAAGCTCGGCCGTTTCGGAACCGTGAGAATGTCGCCCGCTTTCACCGTCACATCGCGGGAAGTGTTCTCCCACTTCTTCATGTCCGAAGAAATCTGGATCGTAACGCGGCCGGTGGGTGGACTGCTCACCAGGCTGTCAAGCGTGGTTTGCCACTGCACCAGAGCCGACTCAGCCGAGAGTTTTTGGTCTGGGTCGCCGGTGCTGACCGCAGTTAGTTTCAGGGTTGCCTGCTGTTCGCGCACTCTCTGGATCAGTTCGCCATACGATCTCTGTTCTATTTTCTGAACGTCCGTCCGTAACAGCACGGTACCGTAGGGATAAGCTGCCGGAGCAAAGCCTCCGGCGCGCAGGAGCACGGAACTCAGCTTCTCACCGGGACGAATTCCGTAGCTGCCCGGATGGGCAACTTCTCCTCGAATGGTGATGGAGGCGCCTAAGTCCTCCCAACCCGCCACCTGCCGGATGGAGAGCACATCTCCATTTTTCAAAACCGGATCTTTGTCCGGTGCACCTGCGAGCGCGTCGGCAAGCGCGATTTTGTCTTGTGTGCCGGTTACTTGCCTGTCGTTATTCCAGGTGTATTGAGTGAGATCGGCAGTCTTGGTGTCGGCACTCTCCTTCAGACCGCCGGCCGTACGGATTAGATCGGAGACGCGCATGTCGCCCGTGAGGGGATAGCGTCCGGGTCTGACCACTTCTCCCTTGACATACACTGTGACCGGGTCGGCCGCCGCCGCATTCTTGTGTATCAGCACGCGATCGCGCGATCTCAGTTCGATGTTATCCGCAGGGTTGCCGTCCAATGCGCTGTCCAACTTCACGTTGAGAATCTTCAGGGTGCTATCCGGCATATAGCGGAACACCTGGGCATCGACCGTCTCCGCATCGGGAGCCAGTCCGCCGGCCAAATGAACCGCATCGCCAAGATGAATATCGCCTGAAGTGCGGTATGTTCCCGGAACTCGCACGTCGCCCAACACGGAGACGACGGGCGGATTCTCGAAGTCATAGCGGCCGAAAATCTGCACCGTGTCCAGCGCCTTCAACAATGGAGCCTTGGCCGGGTCGGCCAGTGCCGCAGCCACATTGAAGCTCTCTACGGTGGGACGGAAGTCCGGCAGACTCAGCCGGATAATTTCACCATACTGCAACGCCGGCTCGGGCAAAAGATCCTTGTACGAACTGATCAGGTCGGTCACGCGCATGCCCTCGCGGAACGAGTATTTTCCTGGCCGAACCACATGGCCCTCAACGTACACCGCATCCTGCGCATAGGGAGCGATCGGAAAAATCCTGATCTTGTCCCCATCCTGGATCTGGAACGACTCCAGTTGCTTCGTGATTTGGTCCGAGGTGTCGTCCTGCGGGATGTCCAGGCTGAGCATGGTCTGCTTCTGGTGCGCGACCAGGCGCTGAACTTCAATATGGCGCAACATCGCCGTGGGCAGCAAACCGCCAGCCAGGCCAATCGCCTCCGCCAGTGATTTCTCCTGATTCAGTTCGTAAATGGCCGGTCGCCGGACCATTCCTTCCATGGTGATCTCCGGCCCCAGAGGCGGTACCATGACGGTATCGCCGTCTTCCAGTCGCTGGATGTCCCCCTTGACTCCATTGAGAAGCAGGTCGTAAATGTCAACGTCCTGCACCGTCTGATTTCCGCGATTGTGTTTGACAATTCGCAAGGAGCCTCGGCCGGTCGGTCCTCCCGCCGCGAAGAGCGCGTTCAGGGGCGTCGAAAGCGAACCCACGTCATAAGCACCCGGGCGAAGCACGTCTCCGACCACATACACGCGAATCGTGCGCAAGCGGGCCAGAGAAACATCGGCGGAAACGTCGCGGAACTCCGTCCGCAGAACCTTCTGGACCGACTCCTGGACTTCCGCCAGAGACTTGCCAGCAACCAGGACGGGCCCCACTTCGGGCAGACTGATCCGGCCCGTGCGGTCAACGACGCGGTAGAACCGCCGCGAAACTCCTCCCCATAGGTCGACCGAAACTCCATCGCCAGATCCCAATACGTAATCGGGACCTGCGGGAAGATCGGTGGGGATCATCTGAAGATCACGGGTGCCGTTCTCGAAAACCTGCATTCCGAAACGCTCCACCGCCTGGGGGCGCGCCACGGTCTGCAGGTACATGTCATAAAGAGAGGGAATATCGTCATACGGGTTTGGGCTGCGGACCAAGCGCTGGCTCTGACTCGTCGACTCCTTCGCTCGCAGCAAGTTCGACATGGCCAGGGCAGGGTTAGTTGTGGTGTCATATCGTGATGTGCCGAGGCCATTGCCGTATGGCCCTCCCGCCGAATAAGGACTCAACGGGTAAGTCCCCTGGTTCGAAAGCGCGCTGGAGTAGAGACCTTGACTCATCTCATCGCCCAAGAAGCCTCCAGACAGCGAAAAATCCCCGAACTGGCTTCCCCCAGACTCAGAACCTCCAGACTGAAACGCCCTCTGCGCATTGCGTTGCAGTGAACTGCTGCCTTCCCCACCCTCATCCCCGAGCCCAGACGTACCGCCGAAGGTTCCACTCCCTGACTGCATTTGTGCCATCGAGAACGGGTCCTGCCCGCTGGTCCTGAGGAGTTCGGTAACGTCATTGTTGGGCAGGGTCTGCTGCGGTGGAAGGTAAGGAGAAAAAGGAGTAGAAGGGGCATAGGGACCATTCAGAGGACCTTGCGGCGTTTCCAGCCCCGGTACTTGCGCCGGACCCTGATTGATTCCAGGCTGATAGACCCTCGGCTGTTGCTGCAGTTGCTGAATGGCGGGATTCGTGAAATTCTGGGCCGCGCAGTTGCTGCTGCGGGGATCGCAGGTTTGAGTCCGCTCCAACGCCCTTTCTTGTTCCTGGCGCGCCTTTGCCCGCTCTTCGCCCTCTTCCTGTGCTATCCACTTCACGCGCTCCTGGATCAGCAAGTCCTGTTGCTTGGCGAGTGGAGAATCGGGATTGATTGTCGGTTGCAGGTAGCCGTACTTCTGCACCATGGCGGTTGCGACTGAACGAAAGACGATGTCGGTTTCCAGACGTTCGAAGATCGCTTCGTCCGCCAGGTCAGGGTCTGAAATCAGCTGACCGTGGTCGGTTGCGTCCTTGGCGATCCAACGCTTCAGTTCCACCATCAAACCCGGATCCCGGTGGAGGATGCCGACCAACTGGCCGACGGGAGCGGCAACGCGCTCCATATTTTGCCGCGCTAGTTCAGACTGCGGGACAGGCGTCTGCGGTCGTGTCTGACCCAATAGGCTCAGGCCACCAGTGGCAAGAGCAAGCCCGACACAAAAGAGCATCTGTCGGCCCCAACTACGGGCCGCAACCGTGCTGTCGAATCTCATCTCATGATTAATCAAACCTGATTCCCCTACCCTGACTGGGCACGAGAAGCCCGATTTACGAATCGCACGGAGCATACTGAACATAAGAAATCTCTTCCTGCAAATCTTTGAAATCTGATTTCGCCTGAGCAATGGATCTTTACACAGGTTCAACGTCGACTTCGTCCACTTCGAGCATCACCGATCGCATGATCAGATCGAGCGAAATTACCAGGCGGAAGCCGTCTTTGCGGCGAATCATCACTCCTTCGGCGTTCGCGAGAGGCCCGTTCTTCACGCGAACTCGTTTTCCTTGGCGCAGGTAGGGATGAGGTTGAGGCCGCAGACCCGCGGACATGGCTGACTCAAGTGCGCGGATCTCGGAGTCTGGAACCGCGGCCGGCTGGCCCTGAAAGGTCACGAATCGCAGAAAACCGGGAGCGCGAAGGACGCCCATGCGATTGCGAAGGCTCAGGTTTACGAAGACATAACCCGGGAACAAGGCCATGTCCAATTCTTTGCGCCGATCTTTCCACCGGCGAACGCTGCGGTAGGTCGGAAGAAAATAGTTTAGTCCCTGGTGTGCCAGATGCCGGCTCACCAGCTTTTCGTGCCTTGGGCGAACCGAAATGGCATACCACCGCTCAGGCGGCAGAGGCTTTTCGGCCGGGATTAAGGCTTCGCCCGCGAAGCTGCTTTGTGACGTCTCGTAATTTGCGTGTGTGTTCAGAACCGCTTCCGCTCCCTAACTACAGCTCCGCCCTCTCAGTTACATTCACAAAGCGAACGTAAGCTGCTTAATTTCAATAAATTACATTCAAATCGCGGCCTCCCTCGCTACGTGTGCGCGGTGCCGACCAGCGATGGACGTTCGCGCAAAGCATTCAAGATGCCAGCTTCGGAACTCTCCAGCGGCTTTGTGCGAACGTCTACCGTCGCCCAATAGAACATTCCGCGATTCTGCTCTGGCGCGAGCGCAAGAATCTTCATGCGCGGATACCTCCCAAGCAGAAAGCCGCACTGCGCAACACGCTTATCAGCGTCGTCGAGCGCAAGAATTAAGATGTCGGGCTGGGCCTCTTCGACTGCCTCGGCGAGGTCGTTTTCATCCTGCACTTCGCCAATCACCTCGATGTCAGGTTGGTCGGCGATGACGGCGAGCACGAGCTCCCGCATAAGGCGGGGGCGGTTTGCAACTAAAACTCGCACTCGTTTCACGGGCGTAATCCTCTCCAGATACTTCTACGTGGTTGTGAGAAGTCGCGCAAGATTCAATTCCGTACTCAAACAGCATTGGTCAACGCATCGTTATGGCAGTACCACTATGCACGTCAGTCATGGTACCTGGCAGGTACCGAACCAGGCATTAAAAAGTGTGTCGTTCAGAGACTGGCCCGCAATTTGGCTGGATCACTCGCCGCTTCGCCGCCGATGGTGTCACGGCTGTCGCATCCAGACGCGCCAATGGAGAACGCTTCGCCGCGACCTCCCGTGGTCGCAGTGGCGCAGCTGATTTGCCATCACAGGATTGTTCGATACAGCATCCTACTCGAAGGAGCTACCCGGAGGCAACCCACAACGAGCTCATTGTGTTGGTACGCGGAGAGTAATGGAGAGTAATGCAGATGTGATAAAGTTGTCGGCTGGCGCGAGGGGGACTCTGAGGGGCACAGAGGATTTGCCAGCGGAGGATGTGTAGTTTTGTCTCTCGAGCGTATTGTAACTTTCCTGATTGCGGAGAATTGTCTGCTCCGCGAAGCCCTGGTACGAGTCCTGCGAAAGAAGGACGACATAGCCGTAGCAGGAGCAATTCCATTCTCGAGCACTGCTTTGGAGAAGGTTGCGGCAGCGAATCCAGATGTAGTTCTGTTTGACTCCCCGAGTATTGCACTTACCGGGCCGCGGCTAGTTTCACGCATGCGGCAGGCGGGAGAAAACCGCAAGGTGGTTATGGTCGGCATGGAAGAGGATGAATGCACTTTTCTCCATGCCGTGGCTGAAGGAGTCGTGGGCTACGTTCTGAAGGACGCATCGGCCGCCGAGATTGTCCGCGTAGTCCGGGCAGTCGCAGCCGGGGAAGCGGTCTGCCCACCGAGATTTTCGCTGGCGCTGTTCCGATGTGCCGCGCGGGACGCTTCGCTTGCTTGCAGACCGCCGCACAAAACGAAACATGGATTGACCCGGAGAGAGCAGCAACTGGTAGAAACGATTCGCCTTGGGCTCTCCAACAAGGAAATCGGAAGCCGCTTAAATCTATCCGAGCAGACCGTCAAGAACCATATCCATCGCATTCTGCGGAAGATTGGTGCAAAGGATCGTTTAGAGGTCGTCGAGCTGTGCCAGTCAGAAGTCGGCGATCTGGCGAATGTAGCGATACGAACGCCGTACATCGTGCGTGGTAGTCCCTAGACATCACTCAATTGGTTGGTTTCGGGAACAATCTCAGCCCACTCGAAGACCGAGACTGTTCCCCGGCTTGGGGTTCGAACGCGCAATTTTGCGCCGCTTTGTCCGGGGGCTTCTCCAGGGACAACCTTCCTCGATAGAATAAGATTCCAACAGAATAGAACACACGCGGAGCGGCCTGCGCCGTCTGCGTTTGCACGGAGGGCACTATGTATCAACCCACCTTGCGTCAAATCATTCTCGCCAGCTTTATTTCCTTCTTCCTGATTATTTGCGCGCCGGAAGTTGCTTTTGCCCAACATGGCGGCGGTCATGGTGGGGGCGGAAGCAGCGGCGGCTCGCACAGCGGCGGGCCGTCCGGAGGAGGCGGCAGCTTTCACGGTGGCCCCAGTGAGGGCGGATTCCATGGCGGTTCTCCGTACGGCGGTTCTTCGTACGGCGGCCCGCGTGGAGGACCGGCGTCCGGCTCGGAGCGCTACGGCAGCATGGGGCGCGAATCGGCGGCACGTGGCGTGGGCGGACAGCGAGGGTCTTCACTCGGCCGCGCTGACACTTCGCCCGGATGGCATTCGTTAGGCGCCTCCAATCGCATGGGTGGGGCGAACGGCATGCACAGCGCGATCGCAGACGGACAATGGCACTCGTTCGGCAATACGCATGCGGCGCTCGCGACGGGTACGCGATTCGGCGGCAACGCGGCCTTCATCCACGGAGGCTGGGGTGCTGGTGGTTGGGGCGGCTGGCGCGGGGGCTGGGGATATCGCGGATACGGCTTCGGCTGGGGTTGCTGGGGTTGCGGATGGGGCTACGGTTTCGGCTGGGGGATTGGCTGGAATCCGTACTGGGCGGTCTATCCGTATCCATACTGGGACAGCCTGTGGTGGGGCGATCCGTATGGCTATTTTGGCTGGCCCGGGTACGTTTATCCCTACGCGGACGATGCCCAGTAGCGGAGGCAAAACGCGGTTCTGAGCGGCGTTGCAAACGGCAGGGGCTTCAAGCCACAGTCGTTTGAGGTGCTGTTATTGGCACGAGTAAAACTCCTGCCCTTCCCGGTTCCGTCGACAACGAATTTTTCCGCGGGCTCTTAATCGCGCGGGGTTTAATCGCGCGCGGCGATCATCAAGCCGCTGGGGCCGGGCAGGCGCACGCGGCGCACCGCGGAGAATCCCGATTTGCGCAGCCAAGTTTCGTACTCGGGCTCGCTATAGCTGCTGCCGGCTCGCGTACCGACCAGCATGTTCAAGGCGAACAGCGCGGCAAATCGCGGAGCGGTCTTCGCCGGCTCAAGAATAAAATCCTGCACAACGATCTGCCCTTTGGGGGCGAGCGCTTGATACGCACGTCGAAACAGGTCGCGATTTTCTTCCGGCGAGAACATGTGGCAGATGGCGGAGATCAGGACCAGATCGTAATTCGATCCGAGAGGATCGCGCAGCATGTCGCCGGCGCGGGCTTGAATGCGATCGCTCAGCCCGGCATTGCGAATATATTCCTGAGTGAGCGGCACCACTTCGGCGAGATCGAGAACCTCGGATTCGAGGGTTGGTATGGCGCGAGCAAAGGCAATCGAATAGGCTCCCGATCCGCCGCCGAGGTCAAGCATGCGGCGGATGGGACCGGGCGCGGCGGCCTTGATCACGGCGTCGGCGCGCTCGGTGGCGTTGCGATTCATAGAGACGATGAAATTCTTGACCCAGCCATGGTCGCGGCCTTCGGTTGCGACAGAAGTGCCGGCGCGCACGCACTCGGTCAGCGTGGACCAGCGATGCCAGATATTCGCCGTGTGGAGCAGGCCGTCGCGCGCATTGTTGGGCGATCCCGCCGAAAAGAAACGCATGGTCGCGGCGCTGTTGAGGAAGATTCCATCTTTCTTTTGGAGGAGCTTGAGGCTGACGAGCGCATTGAGGAGCATCTCGGTTGCGCGGGCGTCGGCGCGAATTTTTTGCGCAACCTGCCCGGCGGAGCCGCCCGTGCCAACCGCGGTGAAGATGTCCAATTCGAGTGCGGTGAGCAGCGTACGGCTCGGCATGTATGCGCGAATCGTCTGGTCAAGATCGTCGGGAAGAGTGCCGGCTTCGTCTTTCGCTTTCACCATCGCGCCATAACGGTCGCGATGTTCTTTGGAGGCAGCCTTCATCGCGGGCGCATCGGTCCATGCCAGCCGCGCCACGACATTTCCGGAACGCAGATGCGAGGTCACAATCTCGGCAACATCTTCCGCCTTGAGCTTCCGGTACCAGACGCCTTCGGGATAGACGATCATGATCGGCCCGTCATCGCACAAGCCCAGGCATCCGCAGGTACTCACCTGAACTTCGTCGTCGAGGCCCTGCGAACGCAGTTCGCGGTCCAGGGCACCTAACAGACCCCAGGCGCCGCTGGCGGGGCAACAGGCGACGCCCTCGGGCTTTTCCTGCGTGCATACAAAAATGTGATGACGAAACGGTTCCATGAAAATCCTCCCGGGAAACGGTGGTAAAAAACAATTCTGCGCAGAGCGACCGCGAACGGTCCTCGCAAGATGAACTTCAATTCTCTTAGGGAGCGGCCCGAGACGCCGTGACATCGGTCACATGAAGCAAGCGCTCGCCGCCGTTCAACGGTATTCTTCGTGAGGGAGTCGGTGCCCACTGACACCGGAACGAGGGCGCGCCATGGCGGCAATGAAAAGATCGCTCGATTCCGAGATTCTGGATAGCGACAATATTCCAGCAGCGTCCGCGGCGCGCTCTTACCGCGAGCTAGCGGCTATCCATCGAGTGCTCGGCGACACCAATTGCCTGATCCTGGCTTTGTGCCGCCATCCGGTTCCGATCCGTCGCGTGCTCGATATCGGGTGCGCCAACGGTGCCATTCTGGAAAGAGTGACCGAAGCACTCGGCGTCGAGGGGATCGGCATCGATATGTCGCCTTCAGTGGTTCGCGCCTCCGCACGCATCACAATCGTGAGAGCCGATGCGGTGCGCGAGGCCCTGCCGCCCGCCGATGTGGCCTTTTCTCTTCATGTCGCCCATCACCTTTCCAGTTCAGAATTGGTGCAGTTGATCCAGAACGTGGGGCGATCGTGCCCACGCTTCATCCTGATCGACTTAGTGCGAAGCCGCGTGGCGCTTGGGCTGTTTCGCGCATTTATCGCGCCTTTCGTTTCCCGTATCACGGCGGCCGATGGACAGACGTCGATCCGCCGGGCATACGCGCCATCCGAACTTGTCGCGCTCGCGGAGGAGGCCTTGGGCGGAACGGGCGGCATTTTCCACCATTCGGTGTCGCTCTTCGGCATCCGGCAGGTCGTGGATATTTCTTATGATCGGAACGCGCGGAAGGCGGACTGGGAAGTAGAAGTCAACGCTCGAATCCTGGACCGCTGATGGCGATTGAGGGTCCCCCAATAATTTGGAATGTAGGTTAGAATTCCGTGCTGTTGGCAAGGGTGACTCGCCGATGCCGGTGGTGAAGGAGCAGTCCGCAAAATCAGAAAGCGCCATGGTGCGCTTTGGCCTGGGACTGGCCAACTGGAGCGAGAAGTGGTTCCCCGACCCGCTCGTCTTCGCGTTGCTGGGAATCGTGGTCGTATTTCTGGTTGGCCTCGCGCTGCATCAAAAGCCCGCGCAACTGGCGATCCAGGGCGGCAAGAGCTTTTGGTCGCTCGTGCCCTTCACCATGCAGATGGTGATGATCATTATTGGCGGATACGTGGTTGCGTCGACGCCACTGGTGTATCGGGCGATCCGGGCGTTAGCGGGAATTCCAAAAAGCCCAAGGTCAGCGGTTGCGATGGTCGCGCTCTTCTCCATGCTGACCTCGCTCATTTCGTGGGGGCTGAGCCTGGTCTTCAGCGGCTTGTTCGTGCGCGAACTGGCGCACCGCGTCAAAGGTATGGATTACCGCGCGGCGGGCGCGGCCGCCTACCTCGGACTGGGAGCAGTGTGGGCCATGGGACTGTCTTCGTCGGCGGCGATGCTGATGGCGACAAAGTCGACCATGCCGCCTTCCCTGTTCAACATCAGCGGATTGATCCCACTGACGCAAACGCTGTTCCTGTGGCAGAGCATTGCGACCGCATTTATCCTCATCGTTCTCTCGGTGCTGATTGCGTATCTCTCCACGCCCTCGGCGGAGAACGCGAAAACGGCGGAATCTTATGGCATCCATTACGAGCCAATTCAATCCACGCTGGAACCGAAACACAAACCGGGCGAGTGGCTCGAATACAGTCCGCTGCTGACAATTCTGGTCGCGGCGCTGCTGCTGTGGTACCTGGTGGATGTTTTCCGCACCTCGCCGCAAGGGGCGCTGGCGGCGCTCGACCTGAATACGTACAACCTGATGTTCATCACCGCGGGACTGCTGCTGCACTGGCGGCCCAAGCGCTTCCTGCGCGCGGTTGCCGAATGTATCCCGGCGACGGGAGGCGTGCTGATCCAGTTTCCGTTTTACGCGGTGATCTTCGGGATGATCGTCGGGACGGGAATCTCCGACGCGCTGGCAAAACTGTTTGCGGCGGTCAGCACGCATAACAGTTACCCGCTGCTGGTTGCGACTTACTCGGCGGTGCTGGGCATTTTTATTCCATCGGGCGGCAGCAAGTGGGTGATCGAAGCGCCGTACGTGCTGCAGGCGGCAAACCTGCACCGTGTGCATTTAGGCTGGGTGGTGCAGATCTACAATGCGTCAGAGGCGCTGCCGAACCTGGTGAACCCTTTCTGGATGCTACCCCTGCTCGGCATACTGAAGCTGAAAGCGCGCGACATTGTGGGCTACGGAGTTTTGCAACTCATGGTTCACATCCCCGTCGTCTTCTTCCTGTGCTGGCTGTTCGCGCACTACATACCATACGTGCCGCCGATGAAGTGACTAAGAAAGATGGAGTGGCGTGAACTGCGCGGTGCGCCGACAGCAGCTTTTACACACTGCATCGTGTGGGCGCTATCGCCGCCAGTGGTCCCTGCTATCGGCCCGTGACTATCGGCCCTTTGACTATCGCCCCATGCGCGCGACGCGGGGGACCATGATCAGCGCGAGCGCATATAAAGAAATCGAAATTGCGATCGAGCCGGAATGGCCGTGGGGCAAATCCTCGAATAGCAGCTTGGCGCTGACCAAAGCGAGCGTGCCGTAGGCGGTCCAAACAAGTTCGTTGCGCTTCCAGCGCGAACCGAGGGCGGCCAGGGCAAGCGAGAGGCCGCAGGTGATGAGGGTGCGGATGACGGCCACATGGGATGCACCGGGAGTCATGCCGATGGCCGCGAGCCATACCATGCAGGAGACGAGGAAGGTGGCGACTGCGCTGACGGCGAGGATGGCGGCGAGGAGCCGAAGCAGGCGCTCGTTCCAGCGCTCGCCGGCGAATCGTCCGCCGATGGCGTAGCAGAAGACGGCGGCGATGGCGACGATCCAGACGCTCCAGCCGGGCGCAGTGGGGAAGGTTCCGGCAAGCGCTTGCCCCGCATATTGCAGTAGACCGCAAGCGTAGGCGGCGACGGTGAGATAGAGCAGGCCATGGAATTCAGGTGTGAGGCGGCTGACTTTGAGCCCGACCAGCGTGGCGACGACAGAGCAAGCCGTCAGGAACAGCGCTACATAGAATGACGGCAGCAGCAGGAAACTGCCGGCGAGAAGAAGTGCGGCGCTGTAGGTGGCGTAGACGTGGTAGTTGCGTTGCTCGGCGATGCGGTCGAATACAACGAAGGCGGCGGCGTAACAAGCGGCGCACAGCAACCAGCAGAAAGCTCCAGCGCCGAACCGGCCCGCGGCGGGATAGAACCAGAGCCAGGTGAATAGGGCCAGTGTGAACGTGATGATGGATTGGGCAATCTCAAAGAATGTTGTTTGACGGCGGCGCCAGATGGTTCGCCAGGCAAAGCTCGCTCCATAGATGAAGAAAAGCGCGGAAGGGAGCGCGAGCAGCACAGAGTTTGAAACCGTGGCGTAGCCGGGGCGCGAGGTTTCCGGGAGCGAGTGGATGTAAATGAGAATTGCAGCCGCGATGTCGGCTGCCGGCGCAACCAGGAAGCGGAGACGGCGCCAGCGATCGGTGGCGGCTGCGATCTCGCTGACTGCGGCGGCAACGAGGAGAGCGGCGGTGTAGGGGACGAGATCGTGGGAGAGGATGAGCAGGCTTAGCGCCGCGAAGACGGTTGCGACCTCGGCGATCCAAACGAGCGAAGTGAGATTGCGCTTCCATGCCAGAAGCAATGCAGCGCTGACGAATGCACTCAGCAATGCGGCGGTTGCGGGAGCCGGCAACACCTGGGAACGCAGAGTGAGCTCGCCGAGCATGGGGACGAGAATTAGCGCGGAGGTCGCGGCGTACGCGGTGGAAGCGAGCGAGCCGGGCGTGCGGGCCGCCCACACGAGCCAAGCGGCTGCGTAGGCCATGGCGAGGACAGCGATGGCGAGCATTGGAAACGAGCCGGACTCGGCGACCGCACGCAGCAAATAGGCTCCGGCAATGCCGAGCATGGCCTTGCCGGCAATGGGAAAGAAGCCACCGGCCTGAGGCAAGGCGAACTCGTGCGGCGCGTTCGCGGGTTGGGAGGAAACCGGGAGAACGACAACATTCGATCGCGGGGCGCACGCCTCGAGGGCGAGGATTCGGCGCTCAAGGCTTTCCAGACGCGCATCGAGCCGTGCTATAGCGTGGGAAAGCTCGTCCATATTCGATCCCCGAGTTAAATCGAATGCTGGCTGAATCAGTGAGCGGCTGAGGCGCCGGGCACCGCGGGCGATTTTTCCGGCCAGGGCGGCAGCAGCTTCACGAGCCCCCACAGAATCACGAGTGGGAGAAGCGTGAGCACGATCGCTGTCAATAATCCCTCGCGCGTGACCAGACCCATTTTGTACGTGGTGTATCCGAGAAAACTCTTGGAAAACAGTTGGCCGCCGATGACGACGTTCCAGCGCATGGCGAAGATACCGATCATGGTCAGGCATCCCGCCGTCGCATAGATTCGCTTGCGCGCCATGTCCGAGATTTTCAGGACCTGGGTCGAGGCGAGGAGGAGAATCGGAGTAATGGTTCCAAGAATGATCTGAACGAGAATGTGGGACACGTAGAGCTTGGTGTGAACCATGAAGTCGAGGCTGCGAAACGATTCGTCCGATTCGTAGATGCGGTGGATGAGGTCGAGCATCTCAAGAGTGAAATCGATGAGGAAGGTATAGAAAAGATATTGGGCAATCGTGTCCACGCAGCGCATGTCGATGGTTTGCTTGCGGAGCCAGGTGAGCAGCATGTAGAGCAGCATGACGGCCGCGATACCGGACACCATGGCCGAGAAAATAAAGACGACCGGCATCAGCGGCGTGGACCACCAGGGGTTCGCTTTGATCGAGCCAAAAATGAATCCCACGTAGCCGTGCAACAGAAAAGCGGAAGGAATGCCGATCAGGGTGATCACCCATCCAACGCGATCGTCAATATGGAGAGCATGCTCGCTGATGTTGGAGGAGCCGAGGGTGAGGGCGCGATAAATCAGGCGCGTGAGGCCGGTTGTGGTCTGGGAGAGCACGACGATGTCGCGCCGGTAGTCGAGCCATATTTCCAGCACGAGGACCGCCATGAGGTACCAGAGATAGACAAAGCCAAACATGGCCATGGCCGAAGTGCTGTGGGGAGTGAGGTACATCTCAAACGAGCGCTCGGGGTGGCCAAGGTGAAGCTGCAAGGGCAAGGGCGCGACCAGCAGGAAGGCGAGCGCGGTCAGTAAGGCAAGACGATACGTGGGCTTGACGGCCTCGACGTTGAACACGCGTTCCAGCGAAGCGAGGATGAAGGCGCCGGCGACCAGGCCGGTGAGGAACGGGTACAAAACAATCAGCACGCTCCATTGCAACTCGACTTCGTTCGGATACATGAAGCCTTCAACACCCTGCATACGCGTTCCTTTTCTGGAGGAGATCAATGGCCACAGCGGCCTTCATCGCACGGAGCTTCATCGGACGGATCTTCATCTCACGGGGCTTCATCGTACCGACCCATCCAATCCGTTGTAGAAAACCTTGGCATGTGTCGCCATGTAAGGTTTAAGCACCTGCACGCTATGGGTCTTCAGAAATTCGTGAATGGGATCGCTTGGATTTTTCAGGTCGGCCAATTGCCGCGCGCCGGTGGGACAATTCTCGCAGCAAGCGGTGGTGAGACCTTTTCTTATGCGGTGATAACAGAGTGTGCACTTCTCCGCGGTATTGGTTGTGGGATTGATAAAACGGCAACCATACGGGCAGGCCTGCACGCAGTAGCGGCAGCCGAGACAGTAAGTCTTGTCCACGAGCACGACACCGTCGGGGCTGATGAAGGTAGCGCCCACGGGGCAGACTTGCGTGCAAGGCGAATCCGCGCAGTGATTACACAATTTGGGCACGAAGAAGTTCTTGCCCGAAGGATCCTTGGCGGGAGGAAATCCTTTCTTGCCGCCATCGGGAGAATCGACCTGCGGATTCTCAATGTCGTAGTCGGTGACGTGATAGCGCTCGACCCAGGTGCGGAAGTATCCTTCCGGAACGTCGTTCTCAGTCTGGCAGGCGCGAACGCAACTGCCGCAGCCGATGCACTTGGTGAGATCGATCAACATGCCCCACCAGTGCTCGCTCAACTTATAATTTGGCGCCGCCTCGGGAGTTCCAGCCAGGACATACTTCCAGGCTGCTCCGGCCGCGGGCAAGAGAAGCAACATGTGACGCCGCGTAAGATTCATTTCGCACCTCCCGCAGTGATGGCCGGACTGTGGGGCTGGTGGCAGGTGTCGCAAGCGAGTCCGTTGGAATGATCGGCCGAGACGACTTGCGGAAAGCCCCGCGGCTTGGCCGCATTGGCCTCATGGCAACGCACACAGAGGACAGCGGTATCCAACTTTTGGGGCGTGACAGAAGCCGGATCGTCCGCATGGTTGGCCAATGCGCCGTGACAAGTCTCGCAATTCACATGCGCGTGCTTGCCGTCTTTCTTTTTTTCGAGCACGTCAGCGTGGCAAGTCTCGCAGGTATCATGCCCCGCATAATGGAGGGGCCGCGCCGCGATTTCCGCCAGGGCGGCGCCACGATAGTGGCCGTACTCTCCAAAACTTTTTGGGACGAGGAATTCCCGGATCACCAGGAACAGGAGAATGCCGGCGAGGAAGACTCCCGCTAGCCGAAAAAGATGTCCTGCATCTTTGAAAGCGTTCATGACCGATTGAAATTGCTCATAAAAACACCGTCAGGAAATGAGTGCCACACCCGCCGTTCCCTGCGCTTCGAGAAAAAGACAGATGCATATAGATACCGGGGGAAATTGCGCGCGGCTGTGCCCGGCATCACAATGTGTGCGTGCGATAGCTCACATAGGGATGTGACGTCAGGGATGAATCGAATTTACGGCCGGAGCGAGGCGGCGAGGATGCCTGCGAATGTCTAGAGCGGAGCGGGTTTCAGGAGGACAGCGACGCAGCGGTTCGCCGCAAGAGTCAGCAGGAGAGTGCAAGTTAATTTAGAACGGCGGGGAGAATCGTTCCGCGGCATTCGCCCAGGCCGATGCGGCGGAATCCGTCGCGTTGGCAAAATCCGCGAAAGATGACCTCGTCTCCGTCTTCCAGAAATTTCCTCTGCTCTCCGTTCGGGAGTGCGATCGGGTTGGCGCCGCGCGTGGTTAATTCGAGCAGGCAACCGCGCGCGCTTTTTTCCGCGCCCGCGAGGTCTGGGCCGGACACGGTTCCGCTGGCGAGCAAGTCGCCCGGGAGCAGATTGCATCCGTTGCTGGCGTGGTGAGTCAACATCTGCGCTATCGTCCAATAGAGATCGCGAAAGTTGCTGCGGCTTAAAGGCGCGGCAGCCAGGCCGGCCTCGCGCATGCGCGCCGTGAGCAGCGAAACTTCAAGCGTTAAATTGAGGCCGCCGTGCTCTTGATCGGCGGCGTCGAGAAGGTAAGGCAGAGGCGCGGGATCGCCCTCGGGGCGGGCGAAAGCGGGGGCGCGAAAGGGGGCCAAGGCCTCCATGGTCACAACCCAAGGTGATAGCGACGTGGAAAAACTTTTGGAGAGAAACGGACCCAGCGGCTGATATTCCCAGGCCTGCACATCGCGGGCCGACCAATCATTCAGCAGGCAAATTCCGAAGATATGTTCCGCGGAGTGGTGAATGGGGACGGGCTCGCCGAGCCGATTTCCGGCGCTCACGAAAAAGCCGACCTCGAGTTCATAGTCGAGCGCGCGAGTCGGGGCAAATTTCGGATCGGCATTTCCCTCGCGCGTTTGGCCCGAGGGCCGGCGGACAGCCGCGCCGCTTGCGACGAGCGAAGAGGCGCGGCCGTGATAGCCAATGGGAATGTATTTGTAATTCGGGAGTAAGGGACTGTCGGGACGAAATAATTTGCCCACGTTGGTGGCATGAAAAATCGAGGCGTAGAAATCGGTGTAGTCGCCGACTGTGGCGGGAAGAAGCAGTTCGACGTCCGCCTGGCGCACCAGGTGCCGTGAAATGGCTTGCTGCTCGGACGAAGCGGCGTCGCTTCGCAGCAGCGCGTGAAGACGGTGACGCAAGGCGCGGCGAGGCGCGGTGCCGAGGGCCATCAGCGGATTTAGCGAAGGCCGGGCGGAGGAATCGTGATCGCGCGCGCCGGCGTTTGGTGAATGCACGACGCATGCATTTGCCGCTGCAATTACATTCGCGTCGGTCTGCAACAAGTTCTCACTTCGTATGCCAGCGATGTCGAGAATCTGGTCGCCGATTGCGACTCCCACTCCCTCTTGCGCCTTGGCCTTGCGCCGGAATATGCCGAACGGGAGATTCTGAATCGGAAAATCCGAGCCCGCAGTGTTGGCCGATTCGACCCAGCTTTGCACTCTGGGATCGTGAGTCTCGTCGAGGATGGGCTTCATAAATTTTTTACAGGAGCTTTAAGGCGCGCAGGTCGTCAATCGGCTCGGTGAAGGAGCATGAGCCAAAGGAAATTGCGAAGCTCTCGCGCGTCGCGGCGAGGTCATCCAGGCTCAGTTGGTGGTTGCGCCAAGCGACGCTAGCCGCGCCGAACTCGAAAGCGTCGGCGGATTGTTCGTTGAGCAAATCGAGAGCGAGCGCGGGTTCCATTCCGGCGTGCAGGAAAGCGGACGCAAGAAAAACGTTCAGGAAGCCGTGCATGGTTCCAGATGGGCTGTCGGGTTGATACGTAAGACGGTGGCGCGAGCGCAGCGGATGATGAAGGCCGGCGGTCGCTTTGAAAGGAATGTTAAATTCGGCGCAGAGCTGAATGAATTCCAGAACGGTCGCGGGCACGGGAAACTTATCGGCGGTTTCGCCGCCAGTGCGAAGCTTGGCGCGCCGCCCGCAATCCGCGACTGCCGCAATGCAATCGCGCATGAGATTCGACGCGCCATCGTTTGACCATGGGATTTCGAGGTACGTTTCCAGTTCGGCGGGAAGAGCGCGGCTGATCCTCTCGACTTCTTCAGGACTTCCGATCTTCACCTCAACGGATTGCACTTTGGATTGCACCGGGGCGGATTCTGCCTCATGTCCGCGGCGGGAGTTGTAGTGAGCATTGAATTCGCGAATGCGCGCAATGTCAGAAAGAAAATCTGCACCGAGCAAGACTGAAAGTCCTTTGGGCGATGGCGCTCCGTCGCGTTCGTTACGCGGGCGAGCAGTAGCGTCTGCGCACTCGGCGAGACGCGTTGCGGGAACGATGAAGCGCCCGAGGATCCAGCTATGTTCGGAGCGCGAGTAGTCCGCGTAATTCGTTACGGCTTCGTTCAGGCCGAGCGAGGCTGGCGGAAACAGGCCCGCGTAGTCAATCAGGTTGCGCAGCAAGACCGAGGACGCGCGGACTGCGCCGTCGGTATCCCGCCTCGCCTCGATTGCGTTGGAGTTCATTCGCTAGCTGCCCGGCACGTCAAACTTTTTGCCCAGACCCTGCCAGACCTCGAAGTATTGACGATCGAGCTCGGAAGTCTCAAGCGCATATTTCGTTGGCTGACAGACAAAGCGGGTCTCGAACATAAAAGCCAGCGTGTCTTGAATGCGAACCGGTTTCAGGTCGGCATTGCTTGCTTTCTCGAAGGTCTCGGTGTCTGGGCCGTGGCCCGCCATGCAATTGTGCAAGCTGGCGCCGCCGGGGACAAAGCCTTCCGCCTTGGCATCGTACTCGCCACAAACCAGCCCCATGAACTCGTTCATAAAATTGCGATGGAACCAGGGGGGACGGAAGGTGCGCTCGGCAACCATCCAACGCGGCGGAAAAATTACGAAGTCAAGATTCGCGGTGCCGGCAATTTCCGAGGGTGAAGTGAGCACCGTATAAATCGAAGGATCGGGATGGTCGAAGCTCACCGTGTTGATGCAATTGAAATTTGCCAGATCATATTTATAGGGAACGTAGTTTCCGTGCCACGCAACGACGTTCAGCGGCGAGTGATCGATGGCGGCTTCCCAAAGCCTGCCCTGAAACTTCGTCACGATGCGAAAGTCGCCCTGCGTGTCTTCGAAAGCCGCGACTGGAGAAAGGAAGTCGCGCGGATTGGCCAGACCGTTGGCGCCGATGGGGCCGAGATCGGGCAGGCGCAGAAGCGCGCCGTAATTCTCGCAGATGTATCCACGCGCCTCTTTGTCGAGCAGTTCGACGCGAAAACGAATTCCGCGCTGAATGACCGCGATTTCGCCGGGCGCGGCTTCGAGCAGGCCCATCTCCGTGCGCAGGAGCAGACGGCCCATCTGCGGCACGATCAGCATCTCGCCGTCGGCGTTATAAAAAAACCGATTGGTCATCGAGGTGTTTGCGACGTAGATGTGAATCGCCAGCCCCGAGTGTGTGTGGACGTTGCCGTTGCCAGCCATGGTGATGAGGCCGTCGATGAAATCGGTGCGCTCCATGGCAACTGGAATCGGAATCGGCATCCAGCGGAGTTGATTGGGCGGCGTTGGGAGTTCATCGAACGGAGCGCTGCGCAATTTTCCCGAAGCGATCGGGGCAAATGGCTTGTGCGCCACCGAGGGACGGATGCGGTAGAGCCAGGTGCGGCGATTGGCCACGCGGGGCGCGGTAAATGGAGTGCCGCTGAGTTGTTCGGCGTAGAGGCCGTGCGCTACCTTTTGAGGAGAATTCTGGCCGCGCGGCAACGTGCCTTCCACCGCCTCGCTGGCGAATTCGTTGCCGAAGCCGGACTGATAACGCAGGTCCAACTTCGCGCCGTTGTTGGGGCGATCGGTAGCCGCACTTACATTGGTAGTCTCTGCTGTTGCCATTTCGACGTTTCCCCGCCTATAGATTGCCGCGCCGCGCCTGCTCCAGTTCGATTGACTCAAACAGCGCCTTGAAATTTCCTTTACCGAAGCCGCGGCTGCCCTTGCGCTGGATGACCTCGAAAAATACGGTGGGCCGGTCTTCCACGGGCTTGGAAAAGATCTGTAGAAGATAGCCTTCGTCGTCGCGGTCCACAAGCACTCCCAGAGACTTTAGCGTGCCGATCGGTTCCTCGAGCGGCCCGACCCGCGCCGGCAGGGCATCATAGTATGCGTCGGGCACGCGCAAGAATTCCATTCCGTTCTTTTCCAGTTTGCTAACCGTGTAAAGCACGTCTTTACACTGGAGGGCGATGTGCTGCGCCCCAGCGCCGCCGTATGCCTCGATGTATTCCTGAATCTGACTCTTCTTGCGCGCGGGCGCGGGCTCGTTGATGGGGAATTTTACCGAGTGTGAATCGTCGGACATCACGATGCTCATGAGCGCGCTGTACTCGGTGGAAATATCTTTGTCGTCGAAGGTGATGTAGCGATGGAAGCCGAAGACGCGGGTGTAGAAGTCCGCCCAGTGCCGCATCTGGCCGAGTTCGACGTTGCCGACGATGTGATCGATGCGAAGGATGCCGCAGTCGTCTCCGGCAACGGGAGCGGCCATAAAACCGGGCAGGAACGGGCCTTTGTAGTCTTTGTACGAAATCAAGGAGTGGATTGTGTCGCCGTAGGTATGAACGGCGGCGCGGCGTACGGTGCCGTGCTCATCGGATAGATCGTGCGGCTCCTCGGCTGGCTTCGCTCCGCGGCGCACCGCCTCGGCAAATGCCTCATCCGCATCGGCGACCTCGAGCGCGATATCACGCACGCCGTCACCATGTTTTTTGATGTGATCTGCGGCGGGATCGTCGGGCGTCAGCGGCGTAGTCAAAAGGAAATTTGCCTTGCCCTGACTGAGCGCGTAGGAGGTGCGTTGCCGATGGCCGGTTTCCAGTCCGCTGTACGCCACTTGCGAAAACCCGAAGCCCTTGCGGTAATAAAATGCGGCCTGACGCGCGTTGCCAACCCAGAATTCGACGTGATGAATGCGCTTCAGCTTGAGTGGATTCTCCATCCTCAGTTCCCCGTTCCATATTCGCACATTTTGATGCCGGGGAAGCGCAGGCGGAGTGCATCAGGACGCGCACCATACACGTGCTACCGCATTTCGATCGAAATCACTTCCCCTTCGCGCTTCCCCGTGGCGCGATAGTTAACCGATACCGGACGATTTGCCCAGTCGCAAGAGAATTGGTCCGCGCCGATCACGACCAGCGATTTGTAGTCCGAAGCATGCATCTTATAAGTCGTCATGCCGCTCAGGAACGTGATCGCAGCCTCCGGGGCTTTTGAGCAATCGCTACTGACGATCTTGCCTTTCAGGAAGAGTACGGGCCCGGTGATTGCGGGCTTCACGGGCGCGGGCTTGGGCGCGGAGTCGTCATCGTCGGGGGCGGTATTCGCCGTGTTCGAGGCGGCGGGGGCCGGAGTGCCGCTGGCCATTGCCGAGGGCGTGTTTGCGGCACCCGCGGTAGCGCCGGCGGCGGAAAGCTGCGGACGAACTCCATACTTTTGCAGCGAAGCCAGATCTTCGAGTTGCTGCTTGGCGGCGGCGGCCGCAACCTTGTCCGTCCCTTCCTTCAAGCGCGTGAAGACGTCGCGCGCCTGGTCCCATTTTTTGCCCGCGATGAACATCTGCCCGAGGTTGTACTGATATTCGAGATTGCGCGGCGCGAGCGCGATGGCTTGCTTTTGTGCCTCGAGCGCGGAATTGATCCCGCCGCCCTCGACGCGCGCCATGGCGAGCATGTTGTAGGCATCCGCCAGGTCCGGATACCAATCGACCACTGCCCGCAGATCCTGCATCATATTCGCAATACCCTGCATGTCCTGGCGTGTGGCCTGGGCCTTGCGATATTTCAAAACCGAGCGGTAGTACCAGATCCAGGGATCGCGCGGATTGAGTTCGGCGGCTTTATCGAGCTCCTGCGCCGCCACGTCAAAGCGCTTCTGCTGCAAATAATCGCGCGCCAGGCCGCGATGCGCCGCTTCATTTTCCTTCGGGTCGGCGGCCAATTGCTGGAGGTCGCGGAGGGCCTGATCGCGGTGCTCGGGAATCCGCGCCATTACGTCGCCGATCACCGCCTTGGCTTCCGACTCCGGCATGGCTGTGATTGCCACTCCCAAGTTGTCGGCATCGATGGGCACGGGAAAATGATAGGGCTGCGCAATTTCTCCGGGGTCGGCAATCGGCTTCTTTGACTGGTCCAGCGCGATGCCCAGATTGGCTAACGACTCGAAATAAGCTTTGATGGCGTCTTCCATTTGCGCCGGCGTCATGTCGAACGCCTGCACGACTGCCTTATCGATCGGGACCTTCTGATTGAGCACAAGATCAAAGTAGGTCCCGACTTCCGGCATCTTCTTCTTGTTGATCAGGTAGTGCACGGCCGCCCAGGACTGGGCATAGTAGAGGGTGTGGCGCGAGCCCTCGCGCAATCCCGAACCGTCGTGCTTCATGGTGAACAGGTCGGTCATCGAAATCCATACGGGGGAACTGGCGAGTTGCGTGAGCGACTGCGGAGTTGTTGGATCGCGCACCATTTGCTCAAAGATATCTTCGTGCCATTCGGGGGCAAGTTCGGGATCGCCGCCTATGTTCACTTCCTTGTCGATTTGTACGGCACCGAAATATTCGGCCATGCCTTCGTCGAACCAGCCCTGCACGGGAGGGTAGTTATAGTTCAGGAAATAATGTCCGAGGGGATGCGCAATGGCGCGCCAGGGCTCGACTTCAAACATATTGAGTACGATATAAACGCGGTCATAACCGGGAACGTAGAAACCGCCCGCCTTGTTTTGCTTTTCCGGCGCGAAAGTTCCGTACTGCTTGTCACTTTTGAGCGCGATCACGGTGACGGGGACCGACATTTTCAATTTGTCCTTCTTCAGCAGTTCGCCGAAGACGGAGCGCATCTGCTCCATGCGGAGTGAGACTTCGCGGCCACGCTTTTCGCCGGCATCGGTGAGGACGGAAAAATGCGCGCTGTGGATTTCGATCCACTTCGTCTCATCTTTTGCCCACGCGCCGGCGGGCAAAAAGGCCGAGAGCAGCAGCGCAAGGGCACAAATGCCGACCTGACAGAATCTATTCACGATAATTCCATGCAATCCGGACACTCGGAAGATGGTGCTCCAGAAAATGCTAGCACGGCTGGGAGCGCCGGACACCTGCGCTTTCCGAATGCGGAACTTGCAGGCCGATTGTAAAACTTATGATGCATAATCATCTCGAGCTTGCATCCAAATATTCTGAACCGCTTTAACTTTTCCGATGACACTATGAGCCAGAAAATCTTGGTACTCCTCTTTGTCTCCGCAGTTCTCGTTTCCGCAGCCTGCTTCGCGGATGACAGCAACGCCAACTCTGCGGCCCTGACGGGCAATCCGATTTACAAGAAGGACTGCGCCAAGTGCCACGGCAAAACCGCTGAGGGGCGACACTTTGGCGGGCCATCGCTCGTTTCGGAAAAGGTCGCTGGCGCTTCGGCCGATGAACTTCGCGGCATGATCGCCAACGGAAAAGGCCACATGCCTAAGTTCACCGGCAAACTCGCCGACTCCGACATCGATCAACTGGTGCAGCAGATCAAGGCGGCAAATCAGAAGTGAGCGGAGAACTTTGACGGAGACATTTCTCCGCGAGAGTCGAACTCCCTTGGTGTGAGGCGAGGGAACACGTTAAACTCTCGCGGTGACTTCTGCTTCGTCTGGCACGGCATCTCGGTTGGGCTCTCGTCCGGCGTCTCCTGTGGCATCTCTCCCGGCATCGCGGTTCGCGCGTCTAGATTGGATCGACTGGATGCGCGGGCTGGCTTGCGTGCTGATGTTTCAGACGCATTGCTATGACTCATGGCTGGGCGGGGCGGCGCGCAATACTTCATTCCTCAAGGGGTCGCAGCGGTTGGGGACTTTGCCGGCGCCGCTGTTCCTTTTCCTGGCGGGAGTTTCGTTTGCGCTGGTTACTGGGAAGCTGATTCGGAAGGGGCTTGGTGCGGGCGAGATCACGCGGAAGATGGCGACTCGCGGGGCTGAGATCGTCGCGTTTGGGCTGGCGTTTCGGGTGCAGGAGTATGCGATTGCGTGGGGATGGGCGCCTTGGACGGATCTGTTCCGCGTTGACGTGTTGAACGTCATCGGGCTCTCGATGATTCTGATGGCGCTGTTGTGCGGCTTGGTTCTTCGGCTGGCGCGACGAGATCGGGATTCCTCGACTGTCCCTCAAACTCCGGTTGGCGCGCTGGTGATTGGAGCGATGGGCGTGGTTGTGGCGATTGCGCTGCTTACTGCGCCGCTTTATACAACGTGGCGACCAACGTGGCTTCCGTGGGAGATCGAGTCTTACATCGACGGATGCCACAACCTTGGAGCGCCTCAGCCTTGGCTGTTCTGCATCTTTCCCTGGGCTGGGTTTGCCTTTGCGGGGCTGGCTGCGGGATTCATCCTGTTCAGCGATAGGGGACGAGAGCGAACGGCAGCGATTCTGGGGGCGTTTGCGGCTGTGGGCGCGGCTGCGATTGCGGTTGCGTGGGGGCTCGATCATTCATCTGTACAGCTTTATTCCGTCTACGATTACTGGCACACAAGCCCGAACTTCTTCATGATGCGCGTTGGCATGCTGCTGATGATTTGCTTTGTGAGTTACGCGTGGTGCCATTGGGCGCTTGCGAAGCTTGGAGCGTGGGCGACGCGCTTCAGCCCGCTGATTCAACTGGGGCAGGCTTCCCTGCTGGTTTATTGGGTACACATTGAGTTTGTGTATGGACGGTTTTCGCTGCTGCCAAAACGCAGCGTGGGAATTGTGACGGCTTCGCGCGGGCTGCTGGAGATTATCGTGTTCATGCTGATCCTGGCGATTCTGCGGACGCGGGTGAATTGGAAGGCAGTTGGTGAGTCGCTGCGAACGCGGGTGATGGCGGAACCGAAAACGGCGGAATAGGCGACGGAACGCGCTCTCTTCGGCGAACTCGAAATCAGCGTGGCGAAAGGCGTGAACAAGAGCGTCAAGACAGCCTTGTTTAACAGTTAGTAACAATATCCCCCATGGTGCGATCTTTAAAAGTCAAAGACTTAGGAGGAGACTTTGGCCAGGTCTTTGAAGAATAAGGACTTAGATGTAAAGTATTTATTTTTCAATAACTTACGGGAGGATTGAAGGGTGGATTTTGTAAGATATTTATTTTTCAATAAGTTATAGCGGGGGAGTCGACTCGGATTGAGGGCGACATTTCCGTTTTTTCGTAAAGTATTTCTTACTCAATGGCTTATAGGCTTTTTTGGGATCCGGCCCGGACTTCGCCGATACTTGTGTGATTGCGTTGGCGGCGAGCTTTAACGCCACCGTCCATTGTCGGCAGGCGGTCGACTCGTCCTTGCCATAGCCGTTGACGTACAGGGAGAAGTAGAAACCCTCAAGAGGATTGGAGGCTTCCCGCGGCGCGGCGGCGATCACGAAGAAGCAGCGGCGGATGATGACTTCGACGGAGGCGGGCATCTCGGGGGCGCGGCGCAGCAACTCGGTCAGGCGCTTGGCAATATCTTCGTGGGCGGGGAAGGATTGGCGGCGGGGAGTTTTTGCGTCGTCAATTTTTGCACGATCATTTGCGCGATCAACTGCGCGATCAACGGTTGGGCGGATCGCTTCTGCTTCATTCGCGTCGGCGAAAACCAGGTCGACGTAGCTGGCGAATTTGAATGTGGCGTTGAATATTTCTTCTTCCGGGGTCAGGTTGGTGGTCGACCAGGCGTCGCACTTTGCGCTTTGCATTGGGCTGCGCGGCGAGTTGATTGCGCGCAAAAATTCTGCGAGTTCCGGAAATTTTTGCGTTTCTTCCAGTTGAGTAATCAACTCTGGCTGGCGCTTCAGATCGAAGTAGGCGAGTTTGCCTGCCGGATCTTTCCAGGGAAAGTCCAGCACCGGATCGTCGGGACCCAATTCGACCGAGAAATCAGCATCCATCAGAACCTGCTCTCTCGTGCGAGTCGCAAATCATATCGGGTTCCTCTCGACATGAAGCTTTAACACGGGTTCATTGAAACCTGCTGAGGAATTTCACGATCTCAGTCTCGGCCCAGTAGCCGTCATCGCCTGCGGGGAATTTTTGTTGCGGGCCGTTTGCGGCGTTTGCATTTTCGGCGTTTGGGTTTGTACGTGGTCGACTTGCGCCGTCTGGGTCGGACATGAAGGCGCAATGGCCGCCGTCTTTCGTCTCTACGAAGTTGATGTTTGGATTGGCGAGAATTTTCTTACGCGTTTCCTGGGTGATGCGGATGAAGGGATCGTTGGCGGCGTGGAGAACGAGCGCGGGAACGGCAATTTGGCCTACTACGTGGGCGGCCGAGGCTCGGTCGTAGTAATCATCGGCGCCGGCGAAGCCGCAATAGTACGCCGTCACTTTGTCGTCGAATTCGCGCAGACTGCGGAGGCCCTTGAGGCGGGCGGTATCAAAATGTTGCGGAAAGAGGCGGGCTTTCTGAAGCATTCTGCGGCGGAGCGCAAGAAGGAAATAAATTTCGTAGATGCGATTCAGCGGCTCGTGCAAGGCGTCGGCGGAGGTGGCGAGATCGAGCGCAGGACAGACGGCGACGACGGCGCGGAATTGCGGGGGCCCGTGCGCTCCCCACTCGCCGGCAAGTTTCAGGACTAGATTGCCGCCCATGGAAAAACCGACGAGGGCGAGGCGCTGGATGCGATCGCGCGAAATGAGTTCGCGGGCGACGGCGGCGATGTCTCCGGACAAGCCGGAATGGTAGAGGACCGGGGCTAGCGCATCGGTGCCACCGCAGTTGCGCTGGTTGTAGCGGATTACGTTCATGCCGAGGCGCAGCGCCTTCTCGGTGATGCCGAGCATGTACTGGGATTCGCCGGAGCCTTCGAGGCCGTGGACAACGACGATGGTGAGCGCGTTTTCGCGGTCGTGTTGCCAGTGGCATTGGCACAGCACCTGGACGCCGGGCGCGACCTCGATCATGCGGTCTTCGGGCGCGGGCACGCGAAAGCGGCGGCGCACGAGAAAACTGGCGAGCGTCTGCATGTGACCGCCGCGCAGCCAGCGGCGGGGCACGAAGGGGGTGGTTGGCTCGGTTTGCGCGACTCCCACAGATTGATTTTAAATAGAAGTTGGAAAATTTCTTCGGGGAGACGGTCGATGCCGATTTTTGAGTACGTGTGCAAGGAGTGCCAGCACTCGTTTGAGGCGCTGGTTTATGGGAAAGAGAAGGCCGCTTGCCCGAAGTGCGAGAGCAAGAAGTTGGAGCCGAAGCTGTCGGTATTTGCGGTGTCAGCGAAGAGCGGGAGCGCGATGCCGATGGCGGGGCCGTGCGGGTCGTGCGGAGATCCGCGGGGGCCGGGGGCTTGCGGGATGAAGAATTAGTTTTGTGACCGCGTGATTTTGTAAGAGGGACGGGCCGAGGGCGGGACGCCCTCGGGACTGCCGACAAGCTGGCGCTACGCTCGAAACGCTACGGCGACCATCTGCACCAGCACATTCTGCGCGACTAGAACACTCCGGCTAGAAGACTACCTTTAATGCGAGTTGGATTACGCGGGGGCCACCGCCGCCGAGGCCGGGGTTTGTTTGGGCTACGTCGGGGGTTTGGGTTAGCTCGCCTCCTGAGGGCGAGGGGTTCGGAACAATCTGCGGATTGCCGGGGCTGCCGATGTCGGTAAATCCCGGGACGATTGTGTGCGCGGGCTGGGCGAAATTTGGGTGATTGAGGATGTTGAAAAATTCTGCGCGCAGTTGGATGCGAATCCGCTCATTCAGTTCGGTCGTTTTCGTGATGGAAAAATCTAAATTCTTGTAGCCGGGGCCGTAGATGGAGTTGCGGCCTAGATCTCCGAAGGTGCCGTAGGCGGGCTGCACAAATGCGTTCAAGTTCAAGTAGCCGGTTGTGGCGTTCCAGTTGTGAATGATGGGATCGACGCCCGGGATGAGGTTGGGACGCTGATTGAAATAGTAGCGGCCGCTGGTGTCGCTGGAGGTGTCGATGGGAATGGGACGGCCGCTTTGCAGGCTGGCGATCCAGTTGAGTTGCCAGCCGGAGCCGAATTTTCCGAGCGCGTGGAAGGGGCGGACGTCATAGTTGATGGCGGCGGTGAAACGGTGGCGCGTGTCGAAGGTGGACGGACCGTGCTCGGCTTTGAGGTTGGAGGGGTCCTGCGGAAACGCGGCGCCGGGCGCGAAGTCGATGCCGTCGGAGGCATCGTCGAGCGACTTGGAAAAGTTGTAGGCGGCGAATCCGGAGAAGTGATGATTGTTCTGGAGGCGGAGCGTGGTTTGCAGCGCGTTGTAGGTTGAGGAGCTGATGGGCGCGAGTTCATCCATGGCGCCGAAGTTTGGGTTGGGGCGATCGTCGTTGGCATCGGGCTCGTTGAGGTCGGTGAGGCGCACAAGCTTGGTGCCTTTGCTGCCGACGTAGCCGATTTCAAAGGAGGCGTTCGACCCGAGTTGCTGCTGAACATTCACGTTGAAATTTTGCGTGTAGGGCGTGTGGAAGTTTTGCGGGACAAGAAAAATGTCGTAGGGGCCGGAGGTGTTGGTAGTAAGGATGGGATCGACGGTGTCGGTGCCGTTGAAGGCGCTGCCGTTGAAATTCATAGGCAGGACGGCCTTGGGACCGACGGGATTGGTGGCGACGCCGGCGGAGTTGGTGTAGTTGGCGATGAAAATATCCTGCGGGACGTAATCGTAATAGAGGCCGTAGGCGGCGCGAATGACGGTATTCGGCAGGGCATTCCACGCGAAACCGATGCGCGGGCCGAAGTCGTGGAGGTCGCGATTGTAGAGGCTGTACAGGCCGTCCATGCCGATCATGTCGAGCGTGTTGTCGGCGGGGTTGTAATTGGAGAGCAGGTTGTTGGCCTCGCTGAGCGGACCGAAATATTCCCAGCGCAGGCCGAAGTTGAGCGTGAATTTTGGGGCGAGGCGATAGTCGTCCTGGGCGAAAACGCTGAAGCCATTGTTGCGGGTGGTGCGCTGGGTGTTGCCCGTGTCGACGGAGACATAAGAGCAGCAGTAGTTCACATCCTGCGAGCCGCCGGTGTAGAAGTCGGCGAGGGCGTCGACGATGGGATCGTAGTTGGGATTGGGCGAGCCGTCGGGATTCGAGCAGAGATCGCCAGGGAAAGTGCAGACGCCGGCGGTGAACTGGTAGATGCCACGCTCAAGATTGTCGTTGTAGTTGCTGATGGTGGCGCGGCGGAACTCGCCGCCAAATTTCCAGGTGTGCTTGCCGTGGAGCCAGGTGAAATTGTCGAGCACCTGAAAGCTTTGACTGGTGCGGCCGCGCGGGACGCTGTAGCCGATGGCGCCGAGATTTTCGATGCCGGTGAAATCGAATTCGGGGAGACCGAGTTTGCCGGTGCCGAAGTTGAGACCGTAGTCGGCGGGATTCCAGTTGGCGTTGAGCGAACTGAACGATGTGGTGTAGCGGCTGTAGCCGAAGCGCACCTCGTTGATGTGCGAGGAAGAGAGCGTGGAAAGCAGACTGAGCGAGAGAACCTGCACGCGTGTGGGTGAGGTTTGCGCAAACGCGGGCAGACGCGAACCGGTGCCATAGCCGCCGGGCGAGCCGAAGGGAAAGACCTGATCGTTGCGGGCAAAAGCGTAGCGGCCGGTGATGAGTTCGGTGTTGGAGAGGCTGTGGTCGAGCTTGGCGATGAAGTAGTCGCCGTTATTTTTGTCGTCGACGACGCCGGCGATTTGATTGACGTTGCTCTGCGGGTAGAAAGAGAGAATGGCGTCGAGGCCGGGATTGATGATGCCGCCGTTGACGGATTGGGCGATGGAGCGAGCCTGGGCGATTTCCGATTGGGTGGGGACTAAGAGCAGGAAATCGGAGCCGACATTTTCGCGCTGGCCTTCGTAGGCGCCGAAGAAGAAAGTTTTGTCTTTGACGATGGGGCCGCCGAGGGAGGCGCCGAAATTGTTGTTCTGGAAAACGGACTTGCGGGATTCGGTGTTAAAAAAGTTGCGGGCGTCGAGGCCGCTGTTGCGGAAAAATTCGTAGGCCGAGCCATGGAGTTTGTTGGTGCCGGAGCGGGTGATGATGTTGACGACGGAGCCGCTGTTGCGGCCGTACTCGGCGCTGAACTGGGACTGAAGATTGAACTCCTGAATGGCGTCAATCGGCAGCAAAGACGCGGGTGCGCCGCCGATGCCGGTCTGGTTGAGGGCCGAGTTGTTGAAGAAGGGGTCGTTGTTGTCGGTGCCATCGAGCGTGTAGTTATTGGAGCGGTCGCGGTTGCCGTTGATGTTGAACTGGCCGAAACCGCTCTCCGTGCCGGCGACGCCGGAGGGATCGACGGTGGTGCCGGGAACGAGGGCAACGAGTTTGCCGAAATCGCGGCCGTTGAGCGGGAGCTCGTTGACAAGGCGGCGCTCGACGACCTGGCCGAGGACGTCGCGAGTGGTTTCGACGAGGGGGACGTCTTCAGCGCTGACCACGACCTGCTCCGTCACTTTTTGCACGCTGGTGAGATCGAAATTGGCGGTGGTGTCGAGGCCAACATTGACCTGCACGTTTTGCGCGGTGGGATACAGTTGCGCAGCGGAGGCGGTGACGGTGTATTCGCCGGCGGGGAGTTCGGCGATTATGTAGGTGCCATCGGGACCGGTGGTGGATTCGCGCTGCAAGCCGGTGGCGATGTTTTTGGCCGAAACTTTGGCGTTGGGGAGCACTCCTCCGCTGGGATCGATGACGGTGCCGCGAATAGAGCCGCGAAAACTTTGTGCGAAGGCGGCGGCGAATAGGACGAGGATGGAGGCGATGACGGCGATGGTGAAGCGGGATGGGTTGGTATGACGCATGATGATTTTCCTTCGGATCAAGAAATCGATAGACCGCGCGCGCTTTTCTCCTTTTTTCTCAAGGCTGTTTATGTGGAATGAAAATTGGCTGCGGCGGCTGAATGTTGTAGGCGGCGGCAAAACTGCTCTGATTGAGGGCAAAGCTGGCGCGGCCCCGCGAATCGACGAAAAGCAAAGGCTGCTTCAGCGGAACGTCGCTGAAGGTGCGGACGAAGGGCATCTGGATTTCGTGGCCGCCGATTGAGACCTTCACCGAATCGCCGTGCTGGTAGCCGAGTTTGAGGAAATCCTCCGCGCCGATATTGGTGACTAGATTTCCGAAGGGACCGTCGAGGGCGATGACTTCGCCGGTCAGGCCGCGGCCGTCGACCGTCGCGGGATGTAGGTCAAGGCGGACAAAATCTTTTAGCTCGGGGCCGACCTTGGTCCAATCGTCGCCGCGAGCAACGTGCGCGCCGACGGGCGAGAAGATGTCGCGCCCATGGAAAGTCGAAGAAACCTTGGCGCCGATCATCCAATCGGGATTGGTAATGTTGCGAATGCTCTCGATGCCATCGCGGTCCGCGACCATGGTGATGAGGCCGTTGTCGGGAAGAACAAAAAACTGACCGCGCTTGGATTTGACAACGATTGCCTTGCGCGTGCTGCCGACGCCGGGATCGATGACCACTACGAAGACCGTGCCACTGCCAAAATATGGGGTTGCGCCAAACAGGAAGCGCGCGCCATCGGCGATGGAGAAAGCCGCAACCTGATGCGTCAGGTCCACGATGCGGAGGTTCGGAGCGATGCCATACATCACGCCTTTGCAGAGCGCGACGGAGTCGTCGACGATGCCGAAGTCGGTCATGAAGACGACGGTGGGCGGCTGGGCGGGCGGCGAGGACTGCTGGGCAGACACTCGTGTGGCGCCTAGCGCCAACAATAAAACGAGGCAGAGACAAGCAAGATGATGGGCGGCGTAACCGGAACCCGCCTGGCGCACGCGCAAAATCGCGATCCGCATATCGAATGGTTCTCCCTGGAAAACGCACCAGTCTACTAGAGTTCCGGGAAGCGCAAAAGGGCGAGAGCCACACAGAGATGCGGCGGGCGACATTGCCGTCGGCGTGGTTGACTTCGCGCGGTGGGCTGCGTCTAACACTTTGTGCAAGGAGGATTCTGTATGAAGACCCCTGGGCTCAGCTTTGTATTATTGTTGTGCGTCGTTTTTTGGTTGTGCCTGGCGGCTGAGGCTCAGCAGCCATCGCCCGAAGCGACAACGCCGCATCTGGATTACTCGAAGCCGAACATTGACCTGGCCGCGACGTGGAGGGCACAAGCAAAAGTCTCCAAGTCGCCTTTCGAAGTAAAGTCGGCTCCGGTCTTCGCGGACTCGTCCGACTATTTTTGCGCGTACATGCGGACCTATCGCGTCAAAACGGTTTCTCCGGGCTCGGACGCGGTCACCCCCGCGGGATATACGACTTGCGTTCCCTCCGCGCGTTTCGAGATGCGCAACGCGGTAAGCACGCAGACAGATGACTTAGACAAGCGCAAAGAGGCGGGGGACAAATAAGGTTCGCTCGCGGGACGCGCGGCTCGTTCGCGGGGCCGGGCGGTTTACACTCAGAGCATCATGCGCGTACTCGGCATCGACTGCGGCACGGAATACACGGGCTACGGGATTGTCGATCTGTGCGATGCGCGCGCGGGCGAACCGGGTAATCGCCGGGCTGAGAATGACCGCCTGGTCTGCGTCACGTGCGGGGCGATTAAAGTTTCGCCGCGCGATGCGATGCCGAAGCGGCTGTCGCAAATTGCCCGAGCCCTCGAAGAACTCATCGCTCTCCATCGGCCCGAACGTGTCGCCCTCGAAGAAGTGTTTTATGCGGTCAACGTGAAGTCCGCGCTCAAACTCGGCCAGGTGCGCGGGGTTGCCATGCTGGTCGCGGCCTCAGCGGGCCTGGAAGTCGCCGAGTACTCGCCGCTTTCGATCAAGTCTGCGGTGGTCGGATATGGCAAGGCGGAAAAACACCAGGTGCAGCAAATGGTGGCGCGACTACTGCGGCTGGATGAAATTCCGCAACCGGCGGACGCGGCCGACGCGCTCGCGATTGCGATCTGCCATCTGCACACGGCGGCGACGCTGGAGCGGCAGACGAGCTGACCGTTTTCGCATTTTTTGACGCCGCGCAGGAAATCGGCCACTCACTTTCGTGACCCGCCCGCCTACTCATTAGTGCATTTAGAGATTGCCTGCGAAATCTTCCGCGCTATGCTGGAAATGACGCGGCTGTAACCGGACTTCGTCATAATTCGAAAACTTTTCTGAGGAGACTTCATGGCCCTTCCCCGCTATGCGCTCGTTGTGTGCTGTGTGCTGATTTCGCTTTGTTCTTCGCTTTGCGCAGTGAACGCCAAATGCACGTTCGATACGTTTACAGCGCCCGCCGGATACACTCTGAACTCTGTCCTTGGCATCGCCGATGACGGAACGGTGGTGGGACAGCTTATCGACAACGACAGTGGGAATCTTGTCGGCTTCATGCGCTCGGCGAGCGGGGACTTCACCACGTACTCCGCGCCCCAGTCCAGCACGACGTGGATTTATGCGCAGAACACCGCTGGAATGAACTCCGGCACCTATCTCGACGAGAAGCTCAACGTCCTGGGCTTCACAATGGAGAACAACAACTTCAATTCCATCAAGTACCCTGGCGCCGCGAGCACGTGGATCTTTGGGGTGAATCACGCCGGAAATTTGACGGGCAGCTACGGAGGCGGGGCAGACGTCAAAGGATTTCTGCTCGTCAACGGTAACTACACAACCATTGTGGATCCCGGCGAGAATACTACTTATCCGGTCGCCATCAACGACAACAACGCGGTGGTGGGCTACGCGGGCAGCAGTTGGGTGAGCTATGGCTTCCTGTGGCAAAACGGAGAGTTCACGGCCATTAACTATCCCAAGGCCAAGTACGGAACCGTGCTGAACGGAATCAACAACGATGGAATCATCGTCGGCAATCACATCTCGGCCGACCGGTCTTTCGGATTTATTTACCAGAATGGCAAGTTCGAGAACATTGTGTATCCGGGCTCGAAGTACCAGATTGCGGGCGGGATCAACAATAGTGGCGTTGTCGCCGGGCAGATTTACTACACCCAGACAAACAACATTGGATACACGGCAACCTGCAACTAGGCGGGCAATAGAAAAAGGACACAACTTCAGACGAACCGCTAAGGCGCCGGAAATTTCGGCGCCTTTTGAATTTAGACGCCGATGGTTCGGCAGAAAGATGAGCACGATGCGCAGTTCGCCTTGACACTGCTCGTTCAATCTTCAATGATTACCTCCATTCATTGCATGCTGCGCCGACTCCACGTTTGTTTTGTGCTCATCTGGTCGCTGGCCGCTTTTGGACAGCAGCCCTCGCCGGCGAGTGGCAGCACGGTGAATCATGCGTCTAGTGCGGATTCTCAACTCGTCACCTTTGCGCTCGACTTCCCGCACTCCCAGCCGCAACATTATTCGATTCGCATTCCATCCGATGGCCCGGCACACTACGAATCGATCGTGCGCATTTCAACGGATTCCGAGGATACCGATAGTTTCGCTTTCGACTTTCAACTGTCCAGCGAAACACGGCAGAAGATATTTGCCCTCGCGGCCAGCGCCGGCTACTTTCAGCACGACCTCGATTCGCATCGGAAGGACATCGCCTTCACCGGCAAGAAAACGCTGTCGTACCGCGACGGCCATCAGACGGGCGAATCCACGTACGACTTCTCCACAAATCGCGCGGTCGCGGAACTGACCCGCATTTTTCAGGATCTCTCGGCCACGCTCGAATTCGGGCATCGCCTGGACTACGATCACCACTATCAGAAATTAGCGCTGGACGATGAACTGAAGCGCATGGAGGAGATGGCCCGGAGTTCAGGGCTGATGGAAGTGGCGGCGATTCAGCCCATCCTGGAACAAATTGTTTCCGACCACACGGTGATCAACGTAGCGCGCGCCCGCGCGCAAAAGCTGCTGCGATCGCCAAACTCGCGCTAACTATTTTTTCATGCGATTGCGATAGAGGCTCTCGTCGACCTGGCCGACCATGGCTTCCAGGTTGAGAGGCAGGCCGAGAAATTCGACGACTTCTTCGGCGACGGCCTGGGGATCGCGGAGCACGCGGTGATAGTGCACACGCATCACAGTGGTGTTCGCTTTTGCGGCCAGCCATTTATTGACCTCGATGAGGTGGCGCTGAAACAGTTCTTCGATGGCGGACGTATCGCCGCCGGGCTCGTAGGTGCCGCGGCGTTTGAGCATTTCGTCCTGCGACTTGAGGACTTCCGGCATGGGCCGTTGCATGAAGATGATGCGGTAGTCGTGGCCGTCGGGAATGGAAAGAATGAGTTGCGATATGACCTTGACGACTTTGCCTTCGGCCTCGGCAATGAGGCTGGGATCTTTGGGGAGCTGTTTAGCCCGTTCCCATTCGAGGTAGCCCTTGGGATTGTCGGTGTCTGCCTTGCGCTCGCCATCGGAGAGAACGGCCATTCCGCCAGCGGCGAGCATCTGCATCATGAGCGAAGTCCCGGAGCGCGGCAGCCCGGAGACAATTGTGATCATCGGAAACCTTTCCGTGAATGAATGCACTGGAGCAAGAATTGGTGCCTCGTGCAAAGATCATAGTGGCAAAGGGACCGCGGGGCAAAGAGGCAACCGAGTTACGCACTTTCCCCGCTCCGCCCGTTCCGCTCCGCCCGAAATCCCGCCGTGAGAGCCATAACTCGTGTAAGTTTCGATTGACAATGGATTGATAGTCGGCTATTTTTAGCGCGACAGGAGGAATGGTGCGACGGAATCTTTGGAGCTTTGTTCTGCTCTTGCTGATCGGCGTGTTCTGCGCTGCAGCGGTGCCGCCGACCGATCTGCCTGAGACCTCGTACAACGAAGCGGACACGCCTGTGAATCAGGCGCCGCCGGTGGCGCTTGGCATTCGATTTGTGCGGCCTGCTAATGTGGTGGGCACTGTGCCGAGGGCGATTGTCCGCTCTCGCTGGGATGTGCAGCCTCCGTTCGACCAGTGGTTGCCGGCTCCGGCTTCCGCAAAGCACGATTCGCATTCCGTTCAAGATCTCCTCTGCACACTACTTATTTGAACTCCGCAAACTGATTCGCCCTATGGGTCCGAATCTCGCCTGCGAGCGGTACAACGATCTCCGCTCGAGGCTTCAGTGAATTCACCTTTCGTCAACTTAGCCGCCGCATCGCAGGCTTCGCAATTGGGCAGTGGACCGCCGGCATTGCGGCTTTAAAGATGCTTGGCAGAGCTGCCGCGGAGAATGAGCCATGAATGAAGTTGACCTTCCAGGCTTCGACACCGCCAGTCCAGTCTGGCGGCGCGAGGGAAGCTTTAGCGACGTGGGCACGGAGGCAGGCGCCGGCCTGGTGGACAGCCGGGCGGCGCGACTGCTGCTGCTGTTGCACGAAATCGACGCAAGTCTGGCGGGATTGGAGAATTTGCCCCGCGCCGAACTCATCGGGCTCGTAACCTGCGCGATCCGGGCGTGCGGATTTGCCGATCCTGTGGAAGTGCGTGCGGTAGTTGCCACTGTGCTGCGGGCCGTCGAAGTTCCGGAGTTGGCCGCCGATTGGAGCTTTGAGCGCGCGCAGTGAGTTTAAGTTCGCTCGGCATTAGAAAGCCCTTATGCCGGGCGCGGGGGTCCGATTGCTTGCGACCGGTCGCGCAAGAGAGGGGAGACCGTTCGCGGGCAATCGGACACTTCTGCAGAAACAGCGGCAGGCGGTTTTTCTTGATTGCGAGAAAACCGGCGTTCTGTTACTTTGCCATCGGAAAATCAAGGAGGGTTGAATGGCGTTTTGTCCGAGCTGCGGAGCACAGATTGCAGATGGAGGCGCTTGCCCGAAATGCGCGGGAACGGCCGGTGTGCCGGTGACGACGGGGAGCGGTCTCGAAGACAACGTAGCTGGGGCGCTCGCCTACGTGACCATCATTCCAGCCATTGTGTTTCTGGTGCTGGAGCCGTACAACCGGAGGCGCTTCGTCCGCTTCCATTCCTTTCAATGCATTTTCTTCGCTATTGCCTGGATGATTTTGTCGATTGGGCTTTCCATCGTTGCGCACATTCCCTTCCTCGGATGGATGACACTTCTTATTTGGCCGTTGGTGAGCCTGGTCGGGTTTGTGGTTTGGCTCATTCTATTGCTGAAGGCCTACCAGGGGCAGATGTTCAAACTGCCGGTGATTGGCGACATGGCGGAGCGGCAGGCGGGCGCGTAGGTTTATGACGGCATAATTTTTTCTACGGGGCGGAGCCGTGGGCGGCACGCCCTCGGAACAGCCGGCAAGATGCCGGCGCTACGCTTCGCGGGCCTGCAACCTTTTCTCTTCTGAAGCGTCTACCAAGATAGTAAGCTGGTAGGTACGTGTTCACTGGGGTCGAGGGCGAGAGTCGGTGGTTGCGGCGCTATCGAGTGATCGGTGCGTCGGTCGGCGCTCACGTCGCCCTGCTGGTCCTGATCGTTTTTTCGCACCAGAGAGCAATCGAGCTCGAACCTGCATCGCTGGCATGGGGTGACGGACAGCATTCCTACAAAATCACCTACCTTCCTGCGGGCGATGGAAACAATCCCGAAGAGGCGAAGCTGGTATTGCCCACTTCTCCTTCTGAGCCACCGGCGCGGCCTTTGACGCACCAGCGAAAGGTGAAGAAAGCGGAAGAACAGCGGCAGGTTGAAGCGAATGCCGAGGCTGGGGAGCGCAATTCGCGGGCTGGCTCGCCGCTAGGAACCGTACTGGACGGGCCGATCAGCGGGCATGAAGTGCACGTCGCGTATCCGGTCGTGTATCCCGATCCGCCGGTGAACCGGGCGGAGTTGCCGCGCGACCTGGCGGGCGATGTGGTGATTGAAGTGACGATTGACTCGCAAGGGAATGTCGTGGAGACGAAAATCGTGCAGGCAATTGGGCACGGGATCGACGAGAAAATCGAAGCAACGCTGCGGCAATGGCACTACCAGCCGGCCACGCTGGACGGAGTGCCGGTGGCGTCGCGGCACGACGTGCATTTTCATTTTCCATCGTGAGCGGCGGTCGGCCAGTCGCAGTCCCATGGAGCACGCCTAGCGCACACTGAGGCCGAGGCCTGGACGATGCATCTCAATAAGTTGTCGAGGTGCGGCGAAGAATTCCAGACAGTACGATGAGGTGCTGATCGATGTACAGGTCATAGATGATGCGGTAGTTGCCGACCCGGCGACGCCACGCGCAGGGTTGCCCCTTCAGACGTTTCACGTCGCCCTGAAACGGGTCCTGCTCCATGGAGAGGAAGGCTGCCTTAACGCGCTCCCGGTCTTTTGTGGGCAGTTTTCGGAACTCTTTTTGCGCGGGTCCGGTGAGTTGGAGATTCCAAACCATCGAGGAACCGTTCTAATGATAACGAATCTCCGCGCAGAAACGCTGCGCGCCCACGGCGGAGAGCCGCCAACTCAGCTTTAGTGGGAAGCACGGCCGGATAGCGTTGTTCGAAATAGGCGCGAAGCGCCTCGCGCACCAACTCCGAGCGCGTCCGCGACTCTCGTTTCCGCACTTTTTCGAATTGCCGTAGCAGGGCAGGAGGCAGTGAAATAGTCATAAGCTGTGTAGTTCTCATAAATCCGGCCCTTTCGGCAAAATTGATCGGAGTATTACTTCGTCATACTAGATTATAACACCGCAAACCAAAAATCAATGCGGAAGTGTGTTCGCCTTGCATTCGCCCAACTGTGATACCCTTTTCAACTGGGCAGGAGGAAATTACCGTGGCTGAAAAAAGAGATGCGGGGAACGGCCGAGTTAAAGCGCAAAGAAAAACGAACACCCACCGCAAGGCCATCGATCACTTGAAGAAGGTGGACCCTGTTCTGGCGGCGATTATTGAGCAGGTGGGGCCTTACAAGATGGGGTTTTCCGAGCTTACATTTCACAGTCTGGCCGAGTCTATTCTCTACCAGCAGTTGAATGGCAAGGCTGCGTTCACGATTTTTAACCGCTTTACGGCGCTGGCGGGCGATCCTCTTACGCCTGCGGGAATTCTGAAACTAACGGACGCGCAGATGCGCGAAGTTGGATTGTCGCGGCAGAAGACTTCTTATTTGCGGGACCTGGCAGAGAAGACGCAGGCCGGGCTGATGGAATTCGAGCGCATGCCGGAACTCTCCGACGACGACGTGATCGCGCACCTTACGCAGGTCAAAGGCGTGGGGGTGTGGACGGCGCACATGTTTCTGATGTTCACGCTGCGGCGGCCGGACATTTTGCCGACCGGCGACTATGGTATTCAGGCCGCCATCAAAAAGCATTACAAGAAGCGCAAATGGCCGAAGCCGGATGTAATGATCAAGATCGCGAAGCCGTGGGCGCCCTATCGATCGATTGCGTGCTGGTATTTGTGGAGGAGCCTGGACGTGAAGACGATGTGACGAACGCGGCCCCCATCCCGCTTCTGGGGATCTGGCCTTTCTATCCGTGCCCCCGTTGTAAGTAATCCGTAAGAGCAAACATTGCGAGGCGGTCAGCCTGATTCAATCCGGAAGTATCCGCCCAAGTAGCTCAACGTAAGATGGCCACGCCTTTCTACAAAGCCCCTACAAAAATAAACTATAACCGAACCCGAATAGTGCTATAGTGGCGGTCTTCTTTCCGTGTTCTACCTCAGGAGGTCAGTCATGTCTCACCGTTTCGTATGCTTCCTTTTGCTGGTTCCGATGATTTCCGTTTGTCTGTTCGCCCAGGGAGTTGGCGGGTATGATGGTCCGGCGCAACTGCCGATCGCGACCATGGACAGTTCCATGGCGCAAACACCCGCGGGCGGTCCCCTCATTAACGTCAATGCCGGTGACAACCTGCAGGCGGCGCTCAACAGCGCCCAATGCGGCGCCACGATCCAATTGCAAGCCGGCGCAACCTTCACGGGGAGTTTTAAATTGCCTGCCCGAAATTGCGATAGCAACCACTGGATCATTGTGCGCACCAGTTCACCTGACAGCGCCCTGCCCGCCGAGGGCCAGCGCCTCACACCTTGCTACGCGGGCGTGGGATCGTTGCCGGGACGCCCGCAATACCCCTGCGACAATCCGCAGAATGTGCTGGTCAAGTTCGTTGCGAAGGGAATCACCGGTCCGTTGGTCTTGCAGAACGGAGCGAACCACTACCGACTGATGGGGTTGGAACTGACGCGGCCGACAGGTACGAAGGGCGCACCGAACCTGATAACGGTCGAAAAGGGAGGCACGGCGAGTTTCATCGTGCTCGACCGGAGTTGGATCCACGGAACGACGGCCGACGAGACCCAGAGCGGGTTCAACCTCTCTGGTACGAATAACGTAGCGATCGTGGACTCCTACTTCAGCGACTTTCACTGTACGGCTATCACCGGTTCTTGCACCGAAGCGCATGCGCTGGGTGGAGGGATCGGGAACTACCAGGACGGTGTTTACAAGGTCGAGGACAACTTTTTGGAATCCTCGGGGCAAGCCGTCATGTTTGGAGGAGGGGCCGCGACCACCACTCCAACCGACATCACCATCCGTTTCAATCACTTCTTCAAGCCTTGGCAATGGATGCTGGGAAACTCGCCTTTCCAGGGCGGAGTTGGGGGCAATCCCTTTATTGTGAGGCATGCTCTGGAGTTGAAGAATGCGATACGGGTGTTGATTGAAAACAACCTGATGGAAAACGTCTGGGGCGGTTTCGGCGAGTCGGGTTTTGCCGTGCTTCTGAACCCCAAGAACCAGCATACGCGGCAAGACACAAACGTCTGTCCGATCTGCGCGGTCACGGACGTCACTGTCCGCTACACACATATCATTCACGCCTCGGGAGGGATCGTAATTTCGACGGTCCTTTCCGGGCACGGAGCCAGGGACGGGGCACCGGCTTTGGAAGGGACGCGCTTTAGCATTCACGACGTTGTCATGGATGACATCAGCCAGAAATATGTTGGGGAGGGCTCGTTGTTCTTAGTGGCAAACGCGTGGCCCACGAATCCGGTGAATACCATCACCATCAATCACATCACGGGATTCCCGGACCCCAGCGGGGGCCTCTTGATGCTGGGAAACCTTATGTCGAATCCGCAGATGTATGGATTCGTGTTCACCAACAATCTTGCCAGCGTGGGTGAATTCGCGGTGTGGAACATCGGTTACGGCTCGAACAGTTGTGCCCGGACGGGAGTACCGATCACCAGCCTGGACAACTGCTTCGCGTCGTACACGTTCGATACGAACGCGCTGATCTCTGTTCCTTCTCAGTTTCCGCAATCGTCCTGGCCGACGGGCAACCTGTTCGCGCCCGACCCGGACAGCGTCGGCTTCGCGGCGTATGACGGCGGCAACGGAGGAGACTACACACTCGAACCCGGCAGTCCGTACAAGAATATGGGTACGGACGGCAAGGATCTGGGAGCCGACATCGCGGGGCTGAATCAGGCTCTGGCGGGAGTCGAGTAGGTTCTGGTCCGATTACCAGTCCGATTTCAGGAAAGGGGTCCGCGACAGCTGCGGACCTCTTTTTTCTACCGCGACTGTCGACAACTTGGGTTGCCTGTCGCTGACATGTTATGCCCGATTGCATTCAGTATCTGTGACGGCCATGTGAAAATTGTGTGTCGAGAGCGGGGGAAAATACTTTTGCACGCCTGCGAATCGAACCGTGCCGCCCGGGGTTCTAATGAAGGGTAGAGGGAGACACGATGAAGCTGGCTGTTCGCCTCGCCTACCCGATATTCGCCGCCGCTCTGATTGCGGCGGCCTCGCAGACTGGTCTTGCCCAGCAATCCCCCGGCGTGAGGCTGCTTGGGGCCACGCTGACCGGCTCGCGAACTGAGGTCTTCAATACCGCCAAGGATTCGTGCGAGTTGATCGACATTCCGGACGCGCCCGCGCGCGCGTTTGTGGACTACCAGGGCACGGTGCATCTCGTCAGTTCGCACTACATCATGCGGGAGAACATCGGGCCGACACTGGACGGGGTGAAGCACAGTTGCGACGTCGCGTATAACTCGGATCACGATGCGAATCCGGCGGATTTTGACGATTCCACGTGGCTCGACTCGTTTTATAGCATCGATGGCAAGAATGTTGTCGCGCTGGGCCACATGGAATATCACGGCTGGGAGCACCCCGGAGAGTGCGCTGAACAAGGCAACTACTCGGCGTCATGCTGGTATAACGGTGACACGATTCACCTCTCGACCGACGGCGGCTATCACTTCGGGTCGTTCGAGGCGCCCGCCAACTACATCCTCAGCCCTCCCTATCGCTATATCGTCAACGCGGGGCCGGAGGGCTACAGCATCGATACGAACGTGGTGAAGTCCGGGGATTGGTACTACGCGATGGTCACGGGCTGGGGCTGGCCGGCGAACTGTTTTCAGGGGGTGAGCGATTGCCTGGTTTATGGAGGCGGGGCGCCGATTCGCGCGTCGGATATTACCGACCCGACTTCGTGGCAGGGCTGGAACGGGACGGAGTACAGCGTGAGTTTTCAGGACCCTTACCTGGGGCCGGTGGGCAACCCGTTTGACCACATTTTCTATCCCATTCCGACGATTGCCTATGTGAATGCCATCAACTTCCACCCGGCATCGGGGCTGTTTGTGGCGTCGTTATTCGATCCCTGGAACACGTTCTACGGGCCTGAGGGATTTTATCTGGCCACTTCGCCGGACCTGATCAACTGGAGCCAGCCCACGCTGGTGGTGACGATTGCGCAGTTGCTGGCGAAAGAGCCGCCGGGAAATTGGTCGTACGCTTATTTTTCGCTGCTTGATCCGGCTTCAACGGACGCGAACTTTTCGACCATCGGCGATACGCCTTCCCTCTACTATGTGCGGTCCGACGAGAATCACGGCCCGTATGTGCGCGTGCTGTACCGGCAGGGGATTAACCTGACGTGGGCGCAAAAGGGCGCAGCGAAGCGGTGGTCAAGGTGAGGCCGTCGAGGGACGCGCAAAACTGAACAGTTATGGCCGATCGCGAAGTTGAAGCAGGCGTTTCTTCACGTCTTCCCATTCCGCTGCGACGATTGAGTAGCGACAGGAGTCACGTGGGATGAAATCGGCCGCCATGCGATGAGCGCGAAGAACGCCTTCGAAGCGTGCGCCAATACGCTCGAGCGCTGCCTGCGAGCGAGTGTTGCGCGCGTCGGTGTGAAAGCAAACGCGCAGCACCTGCCAGGACTCGAACGCGTAAGTCAGCATGAGTAGTTTTGCCTCGGTGTTGGCGGGCGTGCGGATGGCATCGCGGGCCAGCCAGGTGTAGCCGATTTCGCAGGCGTCGGGCGAGTTGCGGGCGTAAGAAGGATGCGCCTCCGGCCAAGCCCAATGCTCAAGGTTGAAGAAACGGGTCGAGCCGATCACGGCGGCATCGCGCAGGCGGATGGTGGCGAAAGGCACGGCAGTTCCGACATCTTGCCAGGCCAGTGCCGTGTCTACATATTTCTCGGCTTCCGCTTTGCCCTGAGGAATGGGACTCCACTGGTAAAGTGAGCGATCGGCGGCGGCAGCTGTCGCCAGGCCATCAACGTGGCGGCGGGCCAGCGGTTCGAGGCGAATATGGCGCCCTTCGAGGGCGGGAATCGCAAGTTTGACATCCATCATGGGACTGAGTGTAAATGAGGCGTGGCATCAGCCGCATCGCTTCTCGCGAGTGAATCGAGGGCTGGTGGAGTTCTGTCTGGAGCGCGACGTTAAAAAGTGGAATTCGGTTCGCGCATATGAAGAAGAACCTTGCGACTGTCGAATTCGGGCAATAAAAACCCTCTCGCCGTCGAGAGGGTTTGCGAACTGGCTTCGGAAAAACCGTTACGCTGCGCGCACTACATTGCCCGCCTGAAAGCCCTTGGGCCCCTTGAGCAGGTCGAACTCGACTGTTTCGCCTTCATTCAACGTACGATAGCCGTTCTCTTGAATGGCGGAGAAGTGCACGAACACGTCCTCACCCGTGGAGCGCTGGATGAATCCGTATCCCTTCGCCCCGTTGAACCACTTCACAGTCCCCTTCTCTCTCACAAAAAACTCCTTTCGCCTCGGTCGTAAGAATTGTTCCTGGCCGTTTTTGCGTTTGTCCCGGGAATGCAGTGGAGACGGGGCAATTCCTCAAAGGGCACAGGGACCGATTAACGCTGCGGGACGGGCAGATTTTGCGCCAACACGAACGGCTCCGCGGAATTTGGGCGCGGCGATGGGCCGCGGCGAAATTCAGAGGAGCCGCAAGGAACGAAGGCGCGATATCGAGCTACCCGCACAGAAACGTCAACCGTTTTGCTTTATCGTCAGCGTGTTGCATCCGACGAAGCACCAGATAATAGCAGGAAGACGGTGATTGGCAAGGGAATTTTGTTTCGTTTTGGGAAGAAGCGTTTAGTGACTGAGAGACAGGCGCGAAAAGCGGGGTTGAGGGAGCGGCCGGCCGGCCGGGCGCAGGGCGGTGCTTTATGGATCAATCGTAGGGCCCAGGAAGGGCGCGAATCCGGACCGCAGTGTGCCGGTAAAAGCGTAACTGGTTGACGCGATTTGCATTTGATAAGATCGGGGCACTCGTGGAATTGACATCGTGACATTATTATTGTGAGTTCGATCATACCGATGGAGCCGGCTGAGGCGAAGGGCGCGGCGGAGTACCGGCGGGCGCGGCAGCACGGGCTGGTGCAGTCGACGGCGCGCTATCTGCTGCGGACTGATGTACATACTTTCGCCTTTTCGGTGGCGGCGAATGCCATTCTGTCGCTCTTTCCCTTCCTGCTGCTGCTGATGACATTGATTCGGCGGGTGATCCACTCGCAGGTGATGTATGAGGTGGTGGAGAATCTGCTGCGGGATTTCCTGCCGACGGGGCAGGAGTTTGTGATTCGGAACTTAAATGCTCTGGTTTCATCGCATCAGCGGGCGCAGGTGCTGTCGCTGGTGATGCTGCTGATCAGCTCGACGGGGATTTTTATGCCGCTGGAGGTGGCGTTGAACCGGGTGTGGAAGTTTCCAAACAACCGATCGTACTTCGGCAACCAATTGATAGCGCTGGGGTTGGCCTTTGCGTGCGGATCGCTGGCGCTGCTCTCAGTGGGGCTGACGGCGGGGAATGTGGCGATATTGAAGAGCGTGCTGCACGGGTATGGAGCATGGTATGTGCAGCTGGTGGGATTCCTGACGATGAAGGTATTTTCCATTGGGGCGAGCATTGCTATCTTCTTTTTAATCTACTGGTTGCTGCCGAATGGGAAGGTGCGGGCGCAGGCCGTGCTGCCCTCGGCGGTGATCACGGGATTGCTGTCAGAGGCGCTTAAGTACGTTTATATCTTCGCGTTGCCGTACCTGAATTTTGGCGAGGTGTACGGGCCGTTTGCCATCTCGGTGAGCCTGATTTTCTGGGCGTTTTTGTCGGGAATGCTGCTGCTGACGGGGGCGCATTTGTCGGCGCGGCGGATGGAGAATTAGGGCTGCGGCGGCGGTGGATTTGTTGTCGAATTGGTAAACTTATTTTCTTCGTTTTTTTAACCACTTAAATAGCACCTGGAGGGTATGAAATGTGCTATGGGAAAAGTGTGGTCTGCGGGGCGTGGGAGGGTGGATTTTAGTAGCTTTGTGGTTAACTTACTATGGGATGATAGTTACTTATTTAGATAATAGGGCGGCGCAAATTGGCGCGGCGGACGGACAGTGGTGGAAATTGAGTCGGAGAGACGGGAGCGGATGGGAGTTGTTGCCTTGGCTCCTTTATATGCCTTGACACGTATATGCTATTTGGAGTATATAAAGAGCCGTGGAGTCTGTCTTCGAAATTATTGCGGAGCCGAACCGGCGGGCGATATTGAGCCTCTTAGGCTCGTCGGAACAGTCGGTGGGCGAGATCGAGCAGCGGCTTCGTATGACGCAGCCGACTGTGTCGAAGCATCTGCGCGTGCTGCGTGAGGCCGGTTTTGTGGAATCGAAGGTGGACGCACAGCGCCGTCTCTACCGGCTGAAACCTGAACCACTTCAGGAGTTGGATGCGTGGCTGGCTCCGTTCCGCCGGTTCTGGTCGGCTCACGCGGATGCTCTGGAACGCCACCTTGACCGCATTCACCCGGACCGCGCTCAGCTTGACCGCGTCCACTCTGACCGCATGGCTCATCAACCGCATGGTTCATCAATACCAATTAAGAGCCTGGCAACAAGAAACATAGCCACGAAAAGGAAAAGTAAGGAGAAAACGACGCGGCTCAAACCGCGAACGTAATAAAGGAGAAAACGAAATGAAAATCAAAGTGACCAGCTTATACGTGGATGACCAGGACAAGGCCCTGCGCTTTTATACCGAGGTACTGGGCTTTGCCAAGAAAGTTGATTTCAGTAACGGGCCGTACAGGTGGCTGACCGTGGCTTCGCCCGAGGAGCCGGACGGCACTGAGCTGCAACTGGCGCTGAACAACAACCCCGCGGCCAAAGCTTACCAGCAGGCGATGTTTCAACAGAGCCAGCCGGCGGCCATGTTTTTCACCGATGACGTTAAGGGCGACTACGAGCGGATCAAGGGGCGCGGCGCCGAGTTCACGATGCCTCCCACGGACGTGACCGGCTCGACCATTGCGATGCTGAAGGACACTTGCGGGAACGTCATTCAGCTTACGCAGCTGGCACGCTATTCACGCTAAGGCAAGAAGAAAAGAAGATGATGGATCGCGAGCACTACACACCGGGTCCGGCCAGAGGAGCGCGGATACAAAAGGACCGGGGACCAAACGGTGAAGAGAAGTGGACGCTCATTCTTGTCAGAGACCTGCGCCACGCGCCGGAAAAGGTCTGGGAGGCGCTGACCGAGCCGGGGCATCTGCGGGAGTGGGCTCCCTTTGACGCCGATGGGAGCCTGGGGACGGTGGGAAGCAGGGTGAAGCTCACTACCGTGGGAGCGCCCGTGCCGCGCGTTACTGAAACAACGGTGACGCTCGCCGATGCTCCTGAGGTGCTCGAGTACAAGTGGGGCGGCTTCGATATGCGGTGGGAACTCGAAGCCTTGGGTGGCGGCACGCGCCTGACGCTGTGGACCAACATCGGTCACCGCTTCATCGCAATGGGGGCTGCGGGGTGGCACATTTGTTTCGATGTGCTGGATCGGCTGCTCGCGGGTGAGCCGATTGGCCGCATGGTCGGCCCCGAGGCCATGAAGTTCGGCGGCTGGCAGCGATTGCATGCGGAGTACGCAAAACAGTTCGGGGTTGAAACGCTCAACTGGCCGCCCAGGGTCAAGCCAGAGTAAATGACCCGGTATCACCGATAAAAGGAAGATAAACCAGCACCCGCCGAACCTCCTGATTCGACGCGGCCCCACCTTCCTTAGTAACATTCGCCTCTGATGCGCATGCTCAAATTCTCGCTCCTTATTCTTATCCTTGCCGTCGCCTTCGGCACTCAGGCGGCGCGCTTTCTCACCGTCGATACCGCGCAACCCTCCGACGTGATCGTCGTCCTGGCCGGAGAAACCATTGCCCGGCCTGCCCGCGGCCTCGAACTCTTGCGCCAGGGCCTGGCCCCGCGCCTGTTCTTCGACGCCGAAACCGGCAGAATATTCAACTCCCACCTCACCGACATCGCCGAGCAGTACATTCACGATCAGCCGGACGCCGCCAAACTCGCCGTCTGCGGCATTGCCAGCCACTCCACGCAGGCCGAAACCATCGACGTCGACCGCTGCATTCAGCCCCTGCACCCGCATCGCGTACTCCTCGTCACCTCCGACTATCACTCGCGCCGCGCCCTCCTCATCTTTTCCCGGCGCCTGCCGCAATACCAATGGACGATCGCCGCCGCCCACAATCCCGAGCAATTCGGCAACGCGTGGTGGACAAATCGCGAGTGGGCGAAAGCCACCGTCGAGGAGTGGGCCAAATTATTCTGGTGGGAAGCCGTCGATCGCTGGCGGTGAAGTTTCCAGTTCCAAGCTCCAAGCTCCAAGCTCCAAGCTCTCAGTTCCAAGCTCCAAGGTCTCGGTCTGTGTTCCACTTCCAAAACCGAACGAATGAGTGGTGATGGACGTCATTGCAAAGTACCGGCTGGTCTCGCAGATTGAAGCCCAGGAGACTTTGAATGGCCGACGCTTATCGGGACCTGATAGCTTGGCGTAAAGCTACGCAACTCGCCCTCGAGATTTATCGCTCAACTCAGGCGTTTCCGCGTGCGGAAATCTACGGACTCACGTCGCAGATGCGGCGAGCGGCGGTTTCGATCCCGAGCAACATCGCAGAAGGAAAAGGGCGACACTCACGCAAGGAATTTGTCCAGTTTTTGTTTCGCGCGCGAGGATCTCTGCTCGAGGTTGAAACGCAACTTTATATTGCCCATGAGCTGCGCTATCTGGAGACCAGCGCGTTCCAGCGGATTCAGGGTGAGGCCGTTGAGCTCGGGCGCATTCCCAGCGGTCTGATCAAAAGCATTCAAGACCAACTAGGCGCAGCCTGAGAGCCGACAGCTTGGAGCTGGGAGCTTGCACCGAAGAGCTTGGAGCTAAGAGCTTGGAGCTGATACCCGCCCATTGCGCGGCCTTCCGTGGTAACTTAAAGTTTCCCCCGGAGGCCTAATGTCGCAGGTAAAAATCACGGTAAAAAAGAACGGCTCGCTGCGCGTCGACGATCCCAACGCCGTCATCGAAATGGTGGACCTCGACGGCAACCACTACGACCTCACCGGCAAAACCGCGTTCTCCCTCTGCCGCTGCGGCGCCTCCGCCAACAAGCCCTTTTGCGACGGCAGCCACAACCGCATCGCCTTCCAGTCCGACGACAAGCCCCCACAACCACCGAATGTCCCGTAATGATCGACAGCGAAAGTCAGGCGAAGCGAAAAAAGCCCAGAACCGGAGGCGCCTAGTACCTAACAAGGAAACACCGTGCAAATCTCCTATCCGAGCCTCGTCCCCTGATCTAGCATAATTTCGATTCGCCGCTATGACCGTTTCAGAAAAAACTCAGCACGCCATTCGTCGCAGCACCCGCCTGCCGCTGCAAATTCCTGTCCTTGTCACCAGTCTTCATCCCGATCATCCGTTCTCCGAGCCCTGCACCACGAGCCTCGTCAACGCTCACGGCTGCGGACTCGTCTCGCCGCGCCCCATGCACCAGGGCGCCCGCATCCGCATCGAAATAACGTCCGCCAAGCGTCACACCTCGGGGCAAATCACCGCCGTCGTCCCGCTCGGCGGAGATCCCGAAACCTGGCTCCTCGGCGTCGCACTCGACGTCCCCGGCAATTTCTGGGGCATTGAATACGCTCCTCCCGACTGGACCATCCAGGAGCCGTCTGCCATTGCGCCCAGCGTCGCGCTCACGCCCGACAAGCCTGCCCGCCCCGGCCCTCGCTGGCGTCTGTCCGATATCAGCGCCGGCGCCTGCTACATCGAATCGCTCGCGCCCTTTCCCGTCTCCACTCCCGTGCTGGTCAGCGTCCGCACGCTCCGACAGGAGTTTCTTCTCGACGGTGTCGTCCGCATCTCCCACCCGCAAACCGGCATGGGCATCGAGTTCGCGCCCGCCCAATCCGACCGCGTCGAGCAACTTATCGCCCAGCTTACCGCCAGCCGTGAAGTCCCACGCGTCTTCGTCGGCCGCAGAGAAAAAGTGCCCGCAGCCACGCCCGCCGCTCGGCCCCAGGGCTCTATGCCCGTGCAAATCCCACGTTCCCCGGCCACTGGGGCCACTCGGCCGCGCCCTTCTACTCCCGACCCGCTCCTCGATCTCATCCGCGAAGGTCCGTCGCTCTCTCCCCAGCAATTTCTCGACGACCTCCGCGAGCAGCGCCTCGGCAAACGCCGCGACCCGCGCGTCTATACATCGCTCCCCATCCTGCTCACCGGAGTCGACGCCGGCGGCCGCCCGCTCTCGCAGCAAGTCATGACCGTCAACATCAGCCGCAGCGGCGCCCTGCTCGAAGGCATCCACGGCGTCCTCTCCCCCGGCGACACCGTCTCACTCACTCTGAACGGACGAGAAGAAAAATTTCGCGTAGCCTGGGTAGTCGATGAACCGACCCGCCCCGGCGCCTGCATAGGCGTTTCCGCCCAAGATCCCGCCAGCACCTTTTGGGACGCCGTGATCGAAGCCGACCGCCAACAATCCGAAGCCCTCGAAGCCGACGAATAAGTCAAAAGCAAGTCCGAATCACAATCATCAATTCCAAATTACAAATTTCCAAATTCTCTCCGTCTCCCCCGCGCTAAAATGCGTTTATGCCGAAGCGCTCTCCCATCGCCGCCGTCCTGCAGAAATCTTGTGTCCCCAAAACGCGCCCCACTGCCAGTCGCCCCTTCGCGCCCGGCTACGGAATCATGGCCCCCAAGGCCGGCGCCGGACTCCTCCCGTGGTCCTGGGCCGCCCGCAAATTAACTCGCTGCCACACCTTCTGGCTCGCCACAGTCTACGCCGGCCAAACCCGCCCTCACGTCATGCCGGTCTGGGGAGTCTGGCTGGAATCCGATAACGCTTTCTTCTTTTCTACCGGACGCAATTCCCGCAAAGGCCGGAACCTCGCCACCAATCCCGCCTGCTCCATCACCAACGACGACGGCAAAGAAGCCGTAATCCTTGAAGGCAACGCCCATCCGATTCACGAAGCAGAACTGCTCGACCGCGTCGCCGCCGCCTACCAGAAAAAATACAAAATGGATCCGCGCAGCATGGGCGAACCCATCTTCCAGGTCCGTCCCCAAAAAGTTTTCGCCTTCATAGAAAAAACCTTCCCCAAATCCGCCACCCGATGGACCCTAAAATCCGCCAGCCAATGATTCAATGACGGAATCACTCAAGTGCGGTGCGCCATTCTAAATTTCACGTTCTTTGCGAGATTCAGCGTGGGGATTTTCGGCGGGGCTTCGGCTTGTCCTTGCCCTTGAGATTAAACGCCACGGCAGCGCGGATGAGATCCTTCAACGCCGCCTCATTCACCTTCTCGCCTTCGCGGATGTCGATGGCGCGCCTCACATTGCCCTCGAGGCTGGAGTTGAATAGCCGGCAAGGGTCCTGCAACTGGGCCCCCTTGGCAAATGTCAACTTGACGACGCTCTTATAAGTCTCTCCCGTGCAGACGATGCCGTCGCGAGAAAATACGGGCGTCCCGGGCGAAGTCGCCTTCACCCACTTCAACTCTTCGACGATCTCCGGGTCAGCCTCGTGTATGATGGCGCGCACTCTCGCGAGCGTCTTCCCGCGCCAGTCGCCTCCGCCAGGGCCGGAAGAAAGTTCCTTGATCTTCTCATCGATTGACGCAGAGGCGATGAATTCAGAGGCAGATTGCACGGGCTTTTTCATGTATAGCTCCAACTGTCGCACCTAATTTAGCTGCGCTCAGCGTAACCTGCAACCTCCGCAGGTGGAAGCCTTTTGCGGTTCGATAGGAGTGGGAAAGATGGTGGCAACCCGCGTGCCGGCTCAATAGGAATGATTGGAATAATGTCGAGTGGGCGGATCAGAATGCGGCTGTTACCGCGGTAATCGTGCGGGCGGCGGGGGCGCGCGGGGGCGTGGGAAAATTGGGGGAATGGATCGCGCTAACGGTTTGGACTGGAACTGACGGCCTGTGCTGGGACGCGATGATAAAATTCTGGCATCCTTTATGAATAGCCAATTGACTTCATCTTCTTTAGTGACCGAGCCGAAAGTGACCGAGCCGAAAAACTTTCGCGAGCTGAAAAACCGCATTGAGACGCGCACGGCGCGGGTGGGAATCATTGGCCTGGGCTATGTGGGACTGCCGCTGGCTCTGCTTTATAGCGAGCAGAAGCTGCGGGTGACGGGCTTCGACATTGACCAGAAGAAGGTGGACACGCTGAACGGGGGCGGCACCTATATTTTCCGGATCACGCCGGAGGAGATTGCGGCGGCCAAGGCAAACGGATTTGCGCCGACTTCGGATTACGGGCAGATCAGCGAGATGGACGCAATTATTATTTGCGTGCCGACGCCGCTGAACGAGTATCACGAGCCGGACATGAGCTACATCACGAACACGGCGCACGCGGTGGCGCCGCATCTACGGGCGGGTCAGGTGGTGATCCTGGAGAGCACTACGTATCCGGGGACGACGGAAGAAGTGCTGGTGCCGATTTTGGAGGAGGGGAACAAGCTGGGATTGAAGGCGTCGCGCAAGGGAGCGGCGGCGGAGAACGAATTCTGGGTGGTGTTTTCGCCGGAGCGGGAAGACCCGGGAAACACGGAAGTGGCGCGGCCGGATATTCCGAAGGTGATTGGCGGACTGGACGGGCAGGCGAGCGAACTGGCGTGCGCGCTGTATGGGACCATTTTCCACCGGACGGTGCCGGTGTCGTCGCCGGCCGTGGCAGAGATGACGAAGCTGCTGGAGAATATTTACCGCTGCGTGAACATCGCGCTGGTAAACGAATTGAAGATGCTGTGCCTGCGCATGGGGCTGAACATCTGGGAGATTATTGAGGCGGCGGCGACGAAGCCGTTTGGGTTCCATGCGTTTTATCCGGGGCCCGGCCTCGGCGGGCACTGCATTCCGGTGGATCCGTTTTACTTGTCGTGGAAGGCGAAGGAATTCGACTTTCAAACGCGGTTTATCGAACTGGCGGGTGACGTGAACGTGGCGATGCCGTATCACGTAATCGAGGCAACGATTCGCGCGCTGAGCAAGCATAGGAAGGCGATTAACGGGGCGAAGGTGCTGGTGCTGGGTGTGGCGTACAAGAGAGATATTGACGATCTGCGGGAGTCGCCGGCGCTGACGATTATCGAGCTGCTGCAAAAAGAGGGCGCGACGGTGAGTTACAACGATCCGTATTTTCCGTTTGTGGGGCGGGGCAGAAAGTACGACTTGCAGATGAAGTGCGCGCCGCTCGACAATTTGGGCGAGTACGATTGCGTGCTGATTGTGACCGACCACACGGACTACGACTACAAGAAGATTGTGAACGACGCGAAGCTGGTGGTGGATTCGCGGAACGCGACGCGTGGGATTAAGAGCGAGAAGATTGTGCATTGCTGATGCCTGCGGACAGGAGTGTCCGCGCCACGCAGAAGGAAAACCAAGAGCAACAACAAGAGCAACTGCCGCGGACAGGAGTGTCCGCGCCACCGGGGCAAAAAGTTCGGCGGGGGCTATGCTAGTATTTCGCGTTGGGATGGGGCAGCGCGGCAGGGACGCGTTGCATCCGAAGTCGAGCCATGATGAAGGACACACTTGGGGTGTTGCTGGCCGGGGGCGCGGGAGAGCGGCTGTATCCGCTGACGCGCGACCGCGCGAAGCCTGCCGTGACGTTCGGCGGGATTTACCGAATCATTGACGTCACGCTGTCGAACTGCGTGAACTCAGGGCTGCGGCGGATTTACATTCTGACGCAGTACAAGGCGCTGTCGTTGAACCGGCAGATTCGCGAGGGCTGGAACATTCTGGGGCGGGAGATTGGGGAGTTCATCGAAATTCTGCCGCCGATGAAGCGGGTGAGCGACAACTGGTACATGGGCACGGCGGACGCGGTGTATCAGAACATTTATTCGATCGGGTCGGAGCAGCCGAAGTATGTGCTGATTCTGGGCGGCGACCACATCTACAAGATGAATTACGAGCGCATGCTGCGGCAGCACGTGGATTGCGGCGCGGATGTGACGGTGGCGACGCTGCTCACGGAACCCGAGGAGTGCCGGCATTTTGGGGTGGTGGACATTGACGCGAAAAGCCAGATCACGGGGTTTGTGGAGAAACCGAAGGAGACGAAGCTGCGCTCGCCGTACGATGCGAGCAAGATTTCGGCGTCGATGGGAATTTATATTTTCAATACGGACGTGCTGATTCCGGTGCTGCTGAAGGACGCGGAGAATCCGAAGTCGAGCCACGATTTTGGCAAAGACATTTTGCCGGCGATGCTGAACGACTACAGCGTATACGCGTTTAATTTTGTGGACGAGAATAAGAAGGAAGCGCTGTACTGGCGGGACGTGGGGACGCTGGAAGCGTACTACGAAGCAAACATGGATTTGGTGTCGGTATCGCCGGTGTTTAATTTGTACGACGAGCAGTGGCCGATCCGGACGCATCAGCGGCAGTATCCGCCGGCGAAATTCGTATTTGCGGAATCGCCGCGCATGGGGCACGCGCTGGATTCGCTGGTTTCGGGCGGGTGCATTATTTCGGGCGGGACGGTGAAGAATTGCGTGCTGTCGAATGACGTGCGGGTGAACTCTTTTACGGAGATCGAGGACAGCATTCTGTTTTCGCACGTGAATGTGGGGCGGAATTGCAGGATCCGGAAGGCGATCATCGACCGCGATGTGCACGTGCCGGAGGGGACGACGATTGGCTTTGAACCGGACGTGGACCGCGAGCGCTATTTTGTGACGGATAGTGGAATTACGGTGGTGACGCGGGACTATTCGTTGTTTGAGAATCCGGTGACGGTGGATTATTTTACGAGCGAGTGAGGGAAGGCAGAAGTTAGAAGTTAGAGTCTCTCAGCTCTCAGCTCTCTCAGCTCTCTCAGCTCTCTCAGCTCTCTCAGCTCTCTCAGCTCTCTCAGCTCTCTCAGCTCTCTCAGCTCTCTCAGCTCTCAGCAATTGGACTGCGGCGTTGTGACGGCGGTTGTTTCCTGGTTCTGGATTCTTGTTACTTTCTTGCTTCGCTTGTCTGTATTGTGACTCCGATATAGATTAGTTTTGCCGACGCGAATTTTGGCGCGCTACTTCTACGCACTGCGCTTCGCTTTTGCCGACTCCTTCCAATTCGGGTGCACCTACTCTTTCCCGATCCGCTTCGCGGTCTCGCTTCGCCTGGCTTCTGAAACTCGTCCTGATTGGATTGGTTTTGCGGGTGGGTGGGATGGTTTTGTTTCATACCTACCGGGCGAAGCTGGACTTTGATGAGTCGGGGCATATTGCGGCTTCGCTGGCCGCGGGACGGGGGTTCAGCAGCCCGTTTGGGGGGGCGACGGGACCTACGGCCTGGCTGCCGCCGGTGTGGCCGTTTTTGTTGAGCCGATTTTTTCTGGTGTTCGGCGTTTATAGCCGGGCAGCGATTGTGGCGGCGCTGACTTTTAACTGCGTGTTGTCGGCGGCAACGTGCGTTCCAATTTATTTTGCGGCGGGCGCCTCGTTTGGCGAGAGGACGGCGCGGTGGGCGGCGTGGATCTGGACGCTGTTTCCGTACACGATGTATTGGGGATTCCGGTCGATCTGGGACACGGCGCTGTCGGCGTTTTTGCTGACGACGCTATTCATGATGACGGTGAAACTGGCCGAGGGGCGCGGCAATCGGGCGACGCTCGGGTGGGCAGTGTACGGAATTGTGTGGGGAGTGGCGGGGCTGACCAATACGGCGCAACTGGCGTTTTTGCCGCTGGCGGGAAGCTGGATTTGCTACCGGCAATGGCGGCAGGGGAAGAGTTTTGTGCGCAACGCGGCGGTGGGCGCAATTTTATTTTTCGCGGTGATTGGGCCGTGGCTGGCGCGGGACTACCGAGTGTTTCACAAGTTCGTTCCGATACGCGGGAATTTTGGGGTGGAGTTTCACTTGGGGAATTCGCCGACGGCGCAGGGAGATTGGCAGTTTTATCTGCATCCGAGCCAGAATTTTGCGGAGTTCAAGCTGTACCGGGAGATGGGCGAAGCGGCGTACGTGAAGAGCAAACTGCACCTGGGTTTGGAGTTTGCGAAGGAGCAGCCGGGGCGATTTGCGTTTTTGACGTTTGCGCGATTTTTTTATTTCTGGACGGAGCCACCGCACGCGGAAAAATATTTTGGAATTTACGAGGCGAAAACGTTTTTGTTTCTGGCGGCGACGGTAGGAGCGTTCTGGGGACTGGGGATAGCGTGGCGGCAAAAGCGGCCCGGGGCGGGGCTTTACCTGCTGCTGTTTCTTTCGTATCCGACGGTGTATTACGTGACGTTTGTGTTGACGCGGTACCGGAGTCCGATTGAGCCGGAGATGCTGGTGCTGATTGTTTTTCTGGTGGGGGAACTGCGGGGGCGGGAGCGGGAGATGGTGATCGGGTGATCGGGCCATCGAAAAGCGTCGGCGTAGGAGTTGGAGGTAGGGGTCCTTCGACTCCGCACGATCATCGCTTCGCGATGAACGTGCTGCGCTCAGGATGACACCCAAAAAAATCGCACATTCTGAGGACAGCTAAAGACGTCACACACTCTCAGGATGACAGCGAGAGATGGCGCGCTTATTGCGGAGGGCTGAGTTGATATTTTGTCAGGTCGTCGGTGAGGAGTTTCGCTTTGAGGGCGAGGGTGCCGGCGCGGGAGATGTCGCCTTCTTTCAGGGAGGCGCGGGCGACGTCCATGTAGTTGCGAATTTGGGAGACGGTTTGCTGCTGGTCGGCAGTGAGGGAGCGAGCGGCGATCTGCTTGAGGGCTTCGGCGGTTGAGTTGAGGAGTTGGCCGGTTTCCTGAATGTGGCGGCTGGTTTCTTCGGGAGACATGCCGGTGACGATTTGAGTCGTCGGCTCGTCGACGCTGCCCTGGCGAACGACGATTTTTTGTGGTCCGCTGTCGGGAGTGCGCGCGGCGCTTTTTGCGCGATGCTGCTTGGGTTGGGCGGCGGGCGCGGGAGTTGCGGAGGTTTGAGTTGCGGAGGCGCCGGCATTCTGCGGCTCGGCGGAAGCCGCGACTGGCGAGGCGAGGGCAAGGAGCAATGCGACGGTAGTTGCGCCCGCCAAAGGCATGGTCATGCGGTTAGCTCCTCTGGGGCTTGCTTTGGTGCGGGCACTGTCTTCGCTGTTGCCGTTAAGGCGGGAAGGCGGAGGCGGAAGGTGGTGCCCTGGCCAACGATGGATTCAAAATCCACGCTGCCGTAGTGCCACTGCATGATCTGGTAGGTTTGCGCGAGGCCAATGCCGCTGCCGCCTTTGTCTCCCTTGGTGGTGAAGTAGAGTTCGAAGATTTTTTCCTGCGCTTCGGGCGGAATGCCGGCGCCCTGATCGCGGACCTCACCGACAATCATCTCGTCTTCGCGATAGGCGCGGGCATTGAGCGTGCCGCCTTTTTCCATGGCCTGAATGCCGTTGATGACGAGGTTGAGGATGGCCTGCTTCATGAGATCGGGATCGGCGCGAACGAGGAGCGGGTCGGGGGGAAGATCGCAGACAACTTTGACGCTGTGCCGAGCGGCCTCGGGGGCGGCGAGTGTGGCGACGTCTTCGAAAACTTTGCGGAGGTCGGTGTCTTCGAGCCGGAGATCGCGGGGACGGGTGAAGTCGATGAGGATTTGCACGACGCGATCGAGGCGGCGGATTTCGTTGCCGATGATGTCGACGTGGCGGCGGGATTCGGGATCGTCCTGCTGCATTTTGTTTTGCAGCAACTGAAGGTGAAGGACGATGGCGTTGATGGGATTCTTGACCTCGTGGGCAACGCCGCGGGTGAGGCGGCCGCTGGCGGAGAGGCGGCGGGAGATTTCGATTTCATCTTCGATGCGGCGGACGGACTCGGCGTCACGCATGGTGAGGAGCGCGCCGATGGGAGTTCCCTGCTCGTGGATGAAATCGAGCGAGACCTGAACGCGGCGGCCATCGGCGGCGTCGAATTCGTACTGTGCGAGCGGCCGCTGCTTTTGGAAGGCGGGGAGAACGACGGCGCCGAGGACGGTGCCATCGGAAAAAATTTCTTCGGCGGTGCGGCCGAGAATTTCGCGGCGGGGACGACCGAGAAATTTTTCGGCGGAGGCGCTGACGAGGACGACGCGGGAGTCGCTGGTGAAGAGCATGAGGCCGTCCTGGAGTTTGGACATGACCTGCTCGACGTTGTCTTTGAGGGCGGAAAAAATCTGGTTGGTGTCGCGGATCTGGCGGCCGAGGTGGGCGATTTTAAGGGAGACGAGGCCGACCTCATCGGCGCTGGATTCTTCGTCCTCGGGTAAGGGATCGCCGGCGCTGGCGCTGTCGAGGTTGCGGCTGATGGCCTTGAGGGGACCGAGGGCGACGTTGGAAACAACGGCGCCGAGCACGAGAGAACAAAAAATGGCGAGCACGGAAAAGAAGGCGGCGCGCTGGAGGAGCGGCGTGAGTTCATTGCGCAAAAAGACGGTGGAGATGCCGACGTGAATGCTGCCGAAAGATTGGCCGGCCATTTCGAGGCCGAGGCTGGCGTCATAGACGGCGCCGGGAGCGTAGAGCAGGCGCAACTGATGACGGAAGCCGGCGTCGCGCAGAAGGCTGAGGGGCGGACGATGGGGGACGGGCTTGCCATTCATGGCGGGATTGGTGTCGAGGATGGCGAGGCCGTAGGGATCGACGATGGCGGCGTCGTAGATGATGGGGGAATTGCCGACGACAGATTCGAGCATCTCATTGAGATCGGTGTCGGTCTGGAAATAGCTGGTGATGGCGGCGCGCATGGCCTTGGGATTGGCGGTGTCGACGCGCGTGCTGGTGAGGTCGGGAACGGCTTTGGCGGCGGCGTATTCGAGCTGGTTGGTGAGGGTGGAGGCGGTTTCGTCGGCCCAGAGCAGGCGCTGGCGCAGGAACTGAGAAAGAAAGATCCAGGAGAAGGCGACCACCAGAGTGGTGAAGAGGGTGGTGATGACGAGGACGATGATGAATTTGCGGGGCATGGGAAGAAGCTGTCAGCTGTCAGTTGTCAGTTTTCAGTAAAAGCAAAATCTTTCGCGGGCGAACCAGGCCTCAGGTGCGGCTTCGAGGACTGAGAACCACTGAGAACCGGGAACTAAGAACTGCATTATTCCTCTCCGGCCAGAACCTCTTGCGGCCTGCCGTATTCCTTCAACTTGTTGTGCAGGGTCTTGAGGCTAATGCCTAAGATTTCGGCGGCGCGGGTTTTGTTGTTGTTGGTGGCTTGCAAGGTTTTGAGGATCAGCAGCTTCTCGGCTTCCTCTACGGTGGTGCCCACGCCGAGGTGAACGGCGTCGGGATCGTTGACCACCACGCGGACGTTTTGGCCGAAACCGGGTGGCAGGTGCCGGGTTTCGACGAGGCCGCCTTCGCAGACGATGACAGCGCGTTCGAGGGTATTGCGAAGCTCGCGGACATTGCCGGGCCAGGAATAACTCTGAAAAACATTGAGCACGGCCTCGCTCACGTCGGAGACATTGCGACCGTGCTTCTCGTTCATGTCGGCGAGCAGGCTTTTGACGAGCTCGCGAATATCTTCTTTATGCTCGCGCAGGGCGGGCATGTGAATGTTGAAGACGTTGAGGCGGTAGTAAAGGTCCCGACGAAGTTCGCCGGCAGCGACGGCCTCGTCGGGCACCTTGTTGGTGGCGGCGAGAACGCGGACGTCGACGGAGGTTTCGACTTTGCTGCCGAGGCGGCGGAGTTTGTGATCTTCAAGCACGCGGAGAAGCTTGGCCTGGGTGCCAACGGGCATTTCGCCGATTTCGTCGAGGAGGAGGGTGCCACCTTCGGCGAGTTCGAAGCAGCCGGTGCGACGCTCGAGGGCGCCGGTGAATGCGCCTTTTTCGTGGCCGAAGATTTCGCTTTCGATGAGCGTTTCCGGAATGGCGGCGCAGTTGATGGGCACGAAGGGCTTGTTGCGGCGGGGACTGAGATCGTGGATGGTGCGCGCAACAAGCTCTTTGCCGGTGCCGCTGGCGCCGGTGATTAAGACGGAGGCGGTGCTGGGGGCGACCTGCTCAATGAGATGGAAAATTTCTCGCATGGGGGCGGACGAACCGACAAGCAGGCCAAGGGCGCCCTTGTCACGCAGGCGGCGGCGGAGCGCTTCATTTTCGACGCGCGTGTTGAGGATCTCGCCGATGTTGGTGAGGATGGAGCGGAGGCGGCGGAAGTCGATGGGCTTTTCGATGTAGTCGCGCACGCCGAGACGGCCGGCCTGGAAGGCATTTTCGGTGGTCTTCTGGGCAGTGACCATGACGACGGCGATGGATTGGTCGGGGAGGCGCTCGACGAGTTCCATGCCGCTCATGCGAGGCATTTTGACGTCGGTGATGATGATAGAGGGCGCGAAGGCGGCGACCTTATCGAGGGCCTCGAGGCCATCGACGGCGGTGTCAGTGCGGTAACCCCAACTGGAGACGAGCTCGGCGAGGCCGGTGCGCTCGTTCTCTTCGTCTTCGACGATTAGTACGCGTTCTTGTGGCATAGACTCCTTGGGAACATTATTCAGGGAAGAAGGTTGGGGTGCAACCGGAGGTGGGCGGTGCGAGACCGCGCTGGCCGCGCCGAGGGCGAGACGCGGGCGCGACTGACGGCAGGATGCGGCCCTGCAATTTGCGAATATCAATTTGAGACTGTGGCTAAAAACCGCGCGGGGCGCAGGCTTTGATTTGCCTGGGGGGAAGCGATGCGGGTTAATTTGTTGAAAAAGATTGTACCCAATCGATGGCGATTGGTTTGCAAAAGCGGCCATTTGCTGTATCATCCTTTGTTTGCAGCATTCTCTGTTGTTAGAGGCTTTGTTCACAGGGCCTTTTGCGGCAGTCTTTGTTTGCGGGAACCTTTCTGTGAACCGTTGTCGGGTCGGTCATTATTACGTTTTAGCTTTACTCGATAATCTCAAAAAGATTCGATTCGGAGGAGATATGTCTCGTTGGCAAAAAGCTAATGGAAGCGCGAAGGTTGCGCTGATACTCGCAGTATTGATCGCGCTGCCGATTTGCATGAGCGCACAAGATGAAGCAGTACCCAAGGGAGACGTCTTCGTTGGGTATCAATGGCTGAACGTGGGCGGAGACGTAGCGCGCCTGGATGCGAATGGCAATGTGATAACGGTGCGTGGGCCATCGCTGCCGGCAGGATTCGGCGTGGCAGGCGCGTATAACTTCAACCGCTGGCTGGCGGGTGAAGCGGATTACGGCATTAACTGGGGCCACAGCATGAACGAGCAGGAAGCCAGCATCGGACCGCGGCTGATGTATCGTGCCGAGGGCGTGGACTTCTTCATTCATACGCTGTTGAGCCTGAATTACATGGGCGTGAAGGACAACCGAGGAAACTACGGAGTGGGAACGGTACTGGGCGGCGGCATGGATTTGAAGGTGACGCACCAGTTCAAGTTCCGTCTGTTTGAGGCGGACTTCGTGGGCGCGCACCATGGGTTTGGGAGCATTGTGCCGGAGACGTACCCCGACCTGCGGCGGCACGATTTTGACGGCGTGCGGCTGCGCACCGGATTTGTCTTCACTTTTGGTGGAGAAGAAGTAGCGCTGACGCCGGCGGCGGCGTGCTCGGTGCAGAACCCTGAAGTGATGGTGGGCGAGCCCGTGCATGTGACGGTGGCGGCGAGCAACTTCAATGCGAAGCACACGCTGAGCTATGCGTGGTCGAGCAGCGGCGGAAAAATTGAAGGCAAGGATACCGGCGCGACCATCGACACGAACGGAGTTGCCGGCGGAAGCTACACGGCGACCGCGACGGTGACCGACGCCAAAGCGAAAAAGAATAATACGGCGAGCTGCACCGCGAACTTCACGGTGAAGGAGCCGCCAAAGAATCCACCGCAGATTTCGTGCTCGGCGAACCCGACCATGGTACAGGCGGGAACGTCCTCGAGGATCAGCTGCACCTGCACCAGCCCGGACAACGTGCCGGTGACGGTGGGAGGATGGACTTCGACGGGCGGAAGCCTCTCGGGCAGCGGCAACACGGCCACGTTGAGCACGGCCGGAGCGTCGTCGGGACCGATTACGATTCGCGCAACCTGTACGGATTCGCGAGGGTTGACGGCGTCGAGCTCGGCGTCGGTGACGATCGAGAATCCGCCACCTCCGCCGCCGCAGGCGAGCAAGGTGAACCAGTGCGACTACCCGAACGAGAAGAAGCCATGGCGTGTGGATAACACGTGCAAGGCGATGCTGGATGACGTAGCGGCGAAGTTGCAGCAGGATCCGGATGCGAAGCTGGTGGTTGTGGGCAATGCCGAGGAGAAGGAAATCAAGCACTCCAAGCGCAAGAACCTGGCAGCCGAGCGCGCGGTGGACGTGAAGTACTACCTCACCGAGGGCGAAGCCAAACAGCATATCGACCCGAGCCGCATCGAAACCCGTACGGGCAACGAAGGCACGATGACAACCGAGCAGTGGATTATTCCGGCAGGGGCGAGCTATCCCGGGGCGGGTTCGACCACACCGGTCGACGAGGCCAAGGTGAAGGCGATTCCGGATCATCCGAAGCCGGCGGCGAAGAAGGCCGCAAAGAAGAAGGCGGAGTAGCGAGAGGATAGCTCGAAGTTGAGCGGTCGCTACAAAGGCAAACTAAAGGCCGGTAGGGTTCGCCCTACTGGCCTTTCTATTTCCCATCTTCGGTAACCTTGCGGCGGGTCGTGGTAGCCTGTCAGTCTGGGGCGCAAGGCGAAAATCGTTCGCAGAGGTCACAATCAACTTATGGAGCAAAGGGTGAGACGCCGCGCATTCCGCACCAGTCCGCAGCCGCGGTTGTGGCTGCTAGCCGCTATCGTTTTGTTGAGCACGAGTCTATTTGCCGCGAGCCCCTGGCAGGTGTTGGGGCCGGATGGAGGCGATGCGCGCAGCTTTGCCTACGACGCGCATAATCCCGACCACATTCTTTTGGGCACGAGCACGGGCCAGATGTTTGCGAGCCAGGACGGGGGGAAGAGTTGGGCGCGCATGGCGAGCCTGGGCGGGGACGACTACGTGCTGGACCATATCCTGATCGATCCGCAGAATTCGCAGCGCATTTACGTTTCGGCGTGGAGTCTGTCGAGCCAGCAGGTGGGTGAGGTATTCCGCACGAGCGACGGCGGGCAGAGCTGGCAGACGCTGCCGGCGATGCACGGCAAGTCGATTCGCGGGCTGGCCATGTTTCACGGCAATTCGAGCGTGCTGGTAGCGGGGGCGCTGGACGGCGCGTATCGAACGAAAGATGGAGGCAACACGTGGGAGCGGCTGTCTCCGGCGGGTTCCGCGGAGATCAAGAACATTGAATCGATCGCGGTCGATCCGAAGGACGCGAACACGGTGTACGCCGGAACGTGGCACCTGGCGTGGAAGACGAGCGACGCGGGGGCGAACTGGCAGCACATTAATAAAGGAATGATCGACGACTCGGATGTATTCTCGGTGATCGTCGACCACGACAACCCGCAGGTGGTGTTTGCGAGCGCGTGCTCGGGAATTTATAAGAGCGAAAGCGCGGGCAACCAGTTCTCGAAGATTCAGGGGATTCCGTTTACGGCGCGGCGGACGCGCGTGCTGAAGCAGGATCCGACGAACGAAAACATCGTGTACGCGGGAACGACCGAGGGCCTGTGGAAGACGGTCGATCTGGGCAAATCGTGGAAGCGGGTATCGAGCGAGGAAGTGGTGGTCAACGACGTGTTCATCGATCCGCGGGATTCGAATCACGTGCTGATTGCGACGGATCGCAGCGGCGTGATGGCGTCGACGAACGGCGCGGCCACGTGGAGCACGTCGAACCACGGATATGTGCACCGCTATGTTTCGGCGCTGCTGGTGGACAAGGAGAATCCGTCGACGCTGTACGTGGGCGTGGTGAATGACCGCGAGTACGGCGGCGTTTTCTATTCGCACGACGACGGGCAGCACTGGACGCAGAAGGCGACGGGCCTAGACGGGCGCGACGTATTTGCACTGAAGCAGGCGTCGAATGGGACGATTGTTGCCGGAACGAACAAAGGCGTCTTTTACCTGGAGCACAACGGCAGCGAGTGGCACCCGATGAACGTGGTGGCGGCGGAAGAGACGAAGACGGTGTATCGCAAGGGCGTGAAGAAGCCGGTGACGATGACGACGTACAAAAAGTCGGAACTGGAAGCGCGGGTGAACGACTTGGAACTGGGGCCGCATCGCTGGCTGGCCGCGACCAACACGGGGATTTATGCCAGCAAGGATGAAGGCAAAATCTGGAAGCTCGAGACCGGCGTGGGACGCGACGCGTTCGTGACGGTGCGCGAGCAGGGTGACATGATTGTGGCGGCGACGCGGTCGAACGTGATGGTCTCGGACGACAGCGGCGCGACCTGGAAACGGGCTGGGCTGCCGGCAACGGTGGTGCGCATCGGGGGAGCGGCAATTTCGCCGGACGGGAATTTTATCGTGGCCTCGCGCGAAGGCGCGTACCGCAGCGACGACGGCGGAACGACGTGGCAGCACGTGGTGAATGGGTTGCCCGACAAGGACATCACGTCTGTCAGCTTTGACACTACGCACAAACGGCTGCTCGCGACGAGCGACGCGACGGGCGTGATTTTCGAGAGCATGGACGGCGGGCACACGTGGCAGCGCGGTCCGGACAGTGGCTTTCCGCTGCGCCGGGTGAACGTGGTCGGCGGACGGTTTATCGGGGCGACGCCGTTTGACGGGGTCGTTCTACAACCGGAAGGCGAACCGGTGAGCGCGGCTGCGGACGCAGGGAGCTCGGAGTAGCAGTTTTCAGTTTTCAGTTGTCAGTTGTCAGTTGTCAGTTGAAGCATGTGACATGCCCACCCTTACCAGAGGTTCTTCTGGTTTGGGTGGGCTTTTTAGTTCTTAGCTCTCAGCTCCAAGCTCTCAGGCTTGCTGCCGGAGAAGTACTTCCGGGGGCGCGATCTGGGAGCACGAATACTTTCTTTGCCAAGTCCGAGTCCAGGGTTGACTTCTTGTAATGGCGGTCGAGGACGCCGCCTTTCCACATTAGGACATCGGGATTGTTCGCGGCAAAATCTTCCCATGAATGCGGCGATCCGGCTCGCGCTATGCGCTCGGCGATGATGAGGAGATAGGCCCAAGTAATGGTCTGGTGGTAGAGATTGGGCTTGCCGCGGCCGGTGGCGAAGCGGCGGAGGGCGGCGGAGAATTTAGCAATCGCGTCGAGCAGCGGGAGTTCCGACACGTAGGCGAAGGCGACGCGGACGTGGTCGGCGTGATGAAAGTCTCCGGGGACGCGACCTTGCTCGAAGTCGGAGACGAGGCGGGCGTCGTCGCTCAGCGGCGCGAGTGCATGGGGCGGCGGGGATGCGGCGCTCATGATCTGGCCGCCTTTTTCTTCGGGGTTGTCTTCCCCGCTGCCTTCTGCGCCGCCTTCTGCGCTGTCTTCTGCGCTGTCTTCTGCGCTGTCAAAGCGGCGTTCGCTTTTTTTGCGGCTGGCGCGGGTGCGGCATGGGACGGTACTTCGATGAGGTGGTGGCTGGCGCGGGAGTCGAGATCGAGGCCGTAGAACTTTTTGAGTTCCTGGATGCGGGCGAGCGAGGCCGCGCTGAAAGGAGTTTTGCCGTCGAAGGCGTGAAGCACGATGCCTTCGAGGAGGTCTCCGAGGCTGAGGTCGTGGAATTCGGCGAAGGCTTTGAGGACTTTGAGGATGCGCTTCTCGATGCGGACGCCGGTTTGGATGCGGTGGATTTGGAGATTGGAATTGGTCATGATGGTATTAGTGTACCATGGTATGTTGGTACCACATAAGCTCTTAGCTCTCTGCTCCAAGCTCTCTGCTCTCAGCCGCCTGGCGAATGATCGAGAAGAAAAGCTCCATCCGCGTAAATCTGTGTGAATCCCTGAAAAAAAAGAGCTCGGCCACGGAAGAGCAAAAAAGCGACTCTCTTCCTTGGAACTGAGAGCTTGGAACTGAGAGCTTGGAGCTGAGTGCTGAAAGCGGCTGTCCTACGTGGTTTTGGCGATGCTTAGGCTATGGCGCTTGGGCGGAGGGATTTATATTGCGAGGCGACCAAGGCGAGGCCGGCGGCGAACAGAATAAAGGTCGACGGCTCGGGGATTACGGGCTTTTTGTGCTTAGGCTCGCAACGCTTGTCGATCTTGCCATCCTTGGTGCGGCAGATTCCGACGGGTGGGCCGCCACCGATGGGAGCGTAGGGGAAGGAAAATCCACCACCGAGGCCGGAGGACGCGATGGGCGAGCCGACGGGCAGATCGGGGAGCTCGATCGTGGGACGCACGGAAAATGGCGGAGCGGGAGCGTCGTAGGCGACGGGCTGATCGAGAATGTCTTCCTGCGGCTCCTCGTCGGAGACGTCGGGCTTGGCGGTGTCAGAGATCTGGTTGCCGCACTTGAGGCGGGCGGCGATGTTGCCATCGGTGAGGAGCAATTCGCCGGCGCGCAGGCGAATCTTGCGGTGGGTCCAGAAGACGGTGTCGCGAATGCGGTAGGAGACATAGACTTCGCGGGGCGTGGTGACGCGCTCGATGCGGGCATGCTTGAAATCGAAACGAGAGAAGTGGCGAGCGACGGCGGCATCGTGGGAGGCGGCGCGGCGGAGGGACTGGATATCCTTCACGCCTCCGGGGACGACCGAGTAGGGATAGATGCCGGGAATGCGGGAAACATATTTATGGCGCCTGACGCCGGACGGAGGAGGAAAGGCGAGATTGGGGTGAAGATTGGCGCGCCCGGGCAGAAGGCCAGCGGAAACCAGCGACGAGTAGCGGCCATGGGAGGAGAAGCGAGAGACATTGAGGGCGCAGACGACGGCGATGAGGGTAAATAGAACAACGGTTGCGACGGTACGCTGAATGCGCAGTTGACGCCGGTACCAACTTCGTCTCCGACGCGGTGCATGACTTATCGCACGGTCTTTCAAGACATCTCCTACGCGCAGGCCTGAGAGTTAAAAGTGCAAAGCCGGTAGCTAGGTCGAAGCATCCGGCCCTTCAAAACCATAACCAGGAGTCATCAGCCAGTGAGCGAGCGAACCAGTGATCCTAACAGAGGAGTCACACGGCAGCGCTCAAAACATTTACAAAATCGATACACAGTCGTTCCAGTTCAGGAATCAGGACAACCGTTGCGATCGAATCGTCAGCATTTTTCTGCCTGGCTTTATAGAGATAGTGTAAGGCCGGAGAGGTTTGGGAGATATGGCCCGGTAGTGGTGCAGTCGATGGGAGACTGGCGGCAAGGCACACATCGGTTAGAGCATCCTCGGTTGGAACATTCTCGGTTAGAACGTCCTCGCCTAAAACAGGGCATACATCACGGGGCCGGTTTCGGCGTGGCCAGGTTGGAACATCACGCTCAAGTAGAGAGCGAGCACGACCACGACGGGCGTGATCCACACCCAGCGCTCGGTCGCGAGAAGTCCGAAGAAACTGGCGAGGCGACCGGCGCCAGCGGCGGGCTGCTGTGCGCGTTCGGCGAGGCGATCCAAAAGCATGGCGCCGCCGATGACGGCAAAATATCCGACGGCGGCGACGAGGGTCATCACGCAGAAGCTGCGGTCGAGCGTGATGTGACGATAGGCGTGGGGCGAGGCGACGACCTTGAGCATGCGGGCGGCCTGCTTCACTGTGTCTGAGCGGAAGAAGATGTAGCCGATGCAGACGGCGGAGAAGGTCAGGAACCAGGAGATGAGCGAGGGGAAGAAGCCCGCCCACTCAAAGCCCACGCGTTTGCGGAACTCCTGCCACTGGCGGTGGATGACCATGAGACAGCCGTGATAGGTGCCCCACATCATGAAGGTAAGGGCGCCGCCGTGCCAAAGGCCGAAGACGAACATGGCAATGACGAGGGAGAGATTGCGCCACCAGGCCTCGCGGCGGATGGTAGCGAGCGGGAGAAAGAGGAAGTCGCGAATCCAGAAGGAGAGCGACATGTGCCAGCGCGTCCAGAACATGGAGGGCGTGGTGGAGAGATAGGGGCGGTTGAAATTTTCGTGCAACTGAAGGCCGAAGAGGCGGGCAGCGCCAATCATCATGTGGGTCCAGCCGCAGAAGCTGAAGTAGAGCTGGAAGCCGTAGCCGAGGATGAGGAGCCAGACGTCGAGGGCGGAGAAGTGCGCGGGAGGATTGTCGAAGAGGGCGTCGACGCCGGCGCCGGAGTGGAGGCCGCCGGCCATGAGGATGCCAAGGGCGGCCATCATGCAGCCGATGGCGAGGCGGCGGACGCCGGTGCGCAGATCTTCCTGATTGACGGCCCAGTCTTGCCGAAACTGCGGCAACATGCTGGACATGCGGCAAATGGGGCCTTGCAGCACGGTCGGCCAGAAGGACATGTAGAGGCAGAACTCGAGGAGAGTGGGGTCGAGATCCTCTTCGCGGTAAATTTCGAGCAGATAACTGAGGGCTTCGAAGGTCCAGAAGGAGACGCCAATGGGAAAAAGAATACGCTTGAAAGCGGCAAGCGGAGAGCCATCGGCTGCGGCGGCGCCGAGCAGCGGAAGATACTTAAACACGCAGAGGAGCACGATGTTGGCGAGGAGGCCAACCCAGAGACGCGAGGCCGAAATCTTCTTTTTCAGCCATTCGCCGAGGGCGTAGTTCATGAGCGAACTGAAAATGAGAACGACGATCAGCCACGATCCCCAGCTGTAATAAAAGGCCCAACTGGCGACGAGGTAAAGCGCCTGGCGAGCTTTGTTGGAGCCGAGGCGCATGGCCACAAGCCACACGAGGAACAGGGCAACACCGTAGACAAGGAATTCTTTAGTCATGGATGATTTGGGCGGCGCAGACTCGGAGGTGAACCGACAATCGCCGGACCCGCGCTACGTCAAAATCGTAGCACAGCGACCGTCGCGGGGCGGTGGGCATTGGTTCGTTCTCAGTTCGCTGAAAACAGCCATGAGGCGGAGCGCGCGGAGAAATCCGCTGAATGCGGGGAGAAAAGCGCATCTCGGCTCCGGCAGACCGGCGGTTACTTTGGTAACTACTACTTGCGGTCGTAGATCGGCGTGGGACTTTCTGTTTTGCTTCAAACATGCGCGTTGCCAGGCTATGAATGTGCACTCTATTTCACCTCACACTTTTGTGGCATTGCGACTCCACACGCAAGAAATGTAGAAAGGGCTGTATAATCAGCAAGGAATCGAGTTCTTGCCCGGCCTTCTTCCCCCGAGTTAGGTGTACGGCTTGCTATTTCCCTAGGTGAGCAAAGAAAGTTACTTATTGGCAAGGATGTTTGTTAGTCCCCCCTGGGCAGGCGTTAAATGACCGGGGCGGCAGAGGGTTCCATTGAAAACTCATTCCTATCTCCCTCGAGCGATTCTGGCTCGGACTATTTCTTCTCAGACGATTTCTGCTCGGATCATTTCTGCTCGGATCATGGCTGTGGCGATGGTGCTGGTCAGCCTAGCGCTGGTGAATGTTTGCGCGGCGCAACAACCGGTTCTAACCAGTCGCTACAACGCCGCGAGATGGGGAGCGGACACGAGCGAATATTTGCTGGCTCCGTCGAACGTGAACAAATCGGGCTTCGGTCACCAATTCAGCATTCCGGTCGATTATGAAGTGATGGCGGAGCCGCTCTACGTTCCGAATGTGACCATCAACAGTGGACCCTACCAGGGCACGACGCACAATGTGCTCTACATCGCGACAATGGCGGACACGCTGTATGCGGTCGACGCCGATAGCGGCACGCAACTGTGGTCGGCGAGCATGCTTAACGGGGGAGTGCCTGCGAGCGGCAGTTATCTGCCCTGCGCCAAGGCTGACGGCTTCACCGAGGAAGGCATCATCAGCACGCCGGTCATCGACCTGCCGAACAATCGAATTTACCTGGTGGCGAAGACGGTACTTAACGGCACGGTGCAACACAATCTGCACGTGGTCGATATCACGAGCGGCGCCGAACTTCCCGGGAGTCCGGTGCTGATTTCGGCGGTCAGCGAGAGCAAAAAGGGGCGCACCTATAATTTCAACAGCCTGCACCAGAAGAATCGTCCCGGGCTGTTGCTGCTCAATGGCGCGCTCTACATGGGCTTCGGCTCGAATGGGTGCAATGACGCCAATACGGGCTGGGTGCTGGCGTATGACGCGGGCCCTAGTGACTCCGGTTATTTAAGCCAACTGGGGGCGTTCAACACCGCGCCGGACGTGGGCTTCACCTCGATCTGGCAGACGGGCAATGGCCTGGCCGCTGACGAAGCTGGGAATCTATTTGTCGCGACTGCGGAAAGCACCGTATACGACGTCAACAACGGCGGGCAAACTTACGCCAATAGCGTGATAAAACTGACCCCGGACTTCCCGTGGAATGCGCCCAGCCCATCGCAGGGTTATCTGACGCCCAACGAGCCGGCGGACTACTTTAGTCCGTGGGACGTGACGTATCTGGATGAGCACGATCTCGACGTCAGTTCGGTGGGCGCGCTTATTCTTCCCGATCAGGATCCGGGGCCGGCCGGGTGCTCGCAAAGCCCATGCCACGAGGTGCTGGCCAGCGGCAAGCAAGGCATCATTTATGTGATGGATCGGGATAATCTGGGACAGTTTTCGGGAACCGGCCAGGACAACATCCTTCAGGAATACTCGCTGATAAACCATGGAGAGCTGATGTGTTCGCCAGCTTACTGGAATGGAACGGTGTACTACACGCCTGGGGGCTCGCCCATTCAGGCGCTTCAGGTGGCGAACGGAGTGCTTACGCCCATCGCGCAAACCAGCAAGCGATATATTGGAGCGCGGCCTCCCGCGATATCCGCCAATGGCACCACGAATGGAATTCTGTGGGACCTGAGCGGATACGTGCTGGACGCCTTCGATGCGGTTTCAATGAGCCTTCTGTACGGGTCCAATCAATCGGGGGCGCGGGACGCGTTGCCGCCGCTGCCGCACTTTGCCAGCCTCACGATTGCCAACGGCAGAGTGTATGTACCGACGCAGAGCAGCGTCGAAGTATATGGCCTGTTCCGCATCCTGACGATCGTCAGCGGCAATAATCAGAGCGCGCAGGTGCTCAATCCGATACCCGCACCGCTGCAAATTGAAGCCGAAGATCCTTATAATGGGCAGCCGGTGCCCAACGTGAGCGTCGCGTTCAGCGATGGCAACAAGGGAGGCAAGTTCAGCAACCCCTCGGGCGTAACTGACTCCAACGGCATGGTCAGCACGACTTACACGTTCCCGAAAAAATCCGGGCCTTACACGATCACTATCTCGGCGGCAAACTTCGGCAGCATTACCGCGACGGAGACGGCGACGCCTGCCGCGGCGCAAAAACTCATTTCGTATGAGGGCGCGAGGCAGATTGGGCCGGTGGGGACGGTGTTGCCCAACCCGCTGGTGGCCGAGGCCCTGGACGCTTATTCCAACCCGGTGCCGGGCGTGAACGTTAGTTTCACATCCAACAACGGGGGCGTTCTCAATCCGACGGCGACACCGACCAATGCCAAAGGGCAGGCGGCGACCAGCTTCCAGTTGCCGACTTCCGTGGTCAAGGTGACCGTGACCGCGAGCGCGCCCGGCATCAAGAGCGCGACCTTCGTGGAAAATTCGGTCGCGGGACCGGCGGCGTCGGCCAACGTGAACGGGGGAAACAATCAATCGGCGGACGCTGGAGACACGCTGCCGCAGGCGCTTACTGTGCTGGTCACCGATCAGTATGGCAATCCCGTGTCTGGAGTCGCCGTCACCTACAACGATGGCGGCGCGAACGGGACATTCGGGAATCCGAATCCCGCGACCACCGGCGGCAATGGCATCGCCAGCGTGACGTATACATTGCCGCAGGTTGCAGGCATGGTCACGATTACGGCGACAGCTGCTGGGGTGACCAACCCGGCCGTGTTTACCGAGACGGCGCAGTAACGCCCTGCGCCGCGAGGAAGGCTTTGGCGTCGGCGAGGCTGACGCCGAAGCTGGTGCCGCGAAATCTTCCTGTGCCGGCCTGGGTGAGGATTCCCAAAACCTCGCCCTGGGACGAGATGACCGGGCTGCCGCTCATGCCCTCGACCGCGACAATATCGGTGGCAAAGTCGCACCGGCAGCCATCCTGGCGCACATACTCCGCGCGGCCCGTAATGTGGCCGGCGCGCGTCAAAGGCAGTAGGCCCCATCCTTCGAAGGCCGTGACCCAAACCGCTTCGCCCGGAATCACGGCGCGGAAAGCGAGCGGCGCGCTACGAAGGTAGGCGGAGTCGCGCAAATCCTCCGCGGGGTGAGTGCGGCAAACGGCCACGTCGAGCGGCTGATTCAAGTGGCAATCGTCGAGCAGAAAGCGGCGCAGGCGACCGATGTGCACCCATTCCTTGTCGGGAATCATGACGCTGAGCGTGCAGTTGTAACGCGCCGCAAGAATCACATGGGCCGCGGTGAGCAAGGTGCCGCCGGAATCGAAGATCAATCCGGTGCCGCGCACATGGGTGCGAAAGGGCGTGTTGATCTCGGTGCAAAGCAGCGGGACGGCGGCGCGGAGCGCGGGCGGGGTCGCGGATTCGGCGAAGGCGCCGGCCCGGATGGCCAGGCAGAAGAAGGCCGCGAAAATGGTGGACCGCCAGCGCAAGGTTGTCTCCAGCTTGTGTGGCGCGGAGAGTCGCGGCCCACGCCGCAGTTTCATCGCCGCAAACACGTGGACCAGAGCGCCCGCGCCACACAGGACTCGCGGAAATTGTAGCCCCTCCTGCGATTGGGGGCGCATTTGCACCAGGTTGGCGTTGCCGGGAGCGACGCGGTTACGGGCGGGTTTTTGAGAAGAAAACTCGCTGTGCTAGCATTCCAAGCAACGACATTTAGATAGAGTGCGGAAGCGAAACGAAGCGGATTTTGTGTCTGTAACCGACGAAGAAAAGCGAGGCGGATTTTGTGCCTGTAACTGAAAAGCCCATCGAGCCGGGCGCTGCCGAGGCGCCGACCACAAATTACTGGCCGCTGTTGCGGCGGTTCGGCGTGCGGCTGTGTGTGGCCGTCACGCTGGCGCTGGTATTGCTGGCGGCGATGGAATTTTACTCGTATCTGCACTACCACCCGAACGTGAACGCGCTGGAACTGGCGGCGAAGCTGGAGATCGCGCAAAAAGAGAACCCGGCGGAGCGGCAATACTGGAAGGAATTCAAGCAGGCCAACAAGGTCACGTATCACCCGTGGGTATTGTGGCGGCGCCAACCCTTTCAGGGGCAGTACATTTCGATCGATCAGGACGGCGTGCGGCGGACGATGCACACGCAGTGCGACGACAAGACGTACACGATCTGGATGTTCGGCGATTCGGTGATGTGGGGAGCGGGCGCGCCGGACGTGGACACGATCCCGTCGTATATTGCCGCGGACTACGAGAAGGCGGGGCAGCCGGTCTGCATTGTGAACTACGCGGAAAAGGGTTACGCCAACACGCAGGAAGTGATCGCCCTGATGGAAGAGTTAAAGCACGCCAAACACAAGCCGGATGAAGTGCTGTTTTACGACGGAGGCACGGAGGCCTTCACGGTTTACCAGAGCGGCGCGGTGGACGTACACAGCAATTATCTTTCGTTCAAGAATTTTCTGGACAACTGGGGCGCGTACGAGAAGGCGGGCTTCTCCTACTTTGGGCAGACGAACACCGTACGCTTTTTGAAGAAGATGGGCGAGCGCGTGCAGCCGCAGCCGAAGCAGGCGAAGCGGGCGAGCGAGACGCTGGATGTGCCGACGGCCTCGAAGGCGATCGTGGAAAATTATTTTCAGAACATGGATTTTGTGAACCTGCTGGCGAAGCAATACAACTTCCGCGCCGTGTTTGCGTGGTATCCGAACATGGCGGTGGGGCACAAGGAACTGACTTCGTACGAGCAGCAGGTGCTGGCGTCGGAATACCACCAGTTTCCGGACCTGGGCGTGATCTACAAGGCGACGTACGACCGGGCGCGGGAACTGAACCGGCCGGACCTGATCTATCTCGGCGACATGCTGGACAATCAGAAAGACTCGCTGTATGTGGGCATCTCGCACCTGAATCCCGTGGGCAACCACATAGTGGCGGACCGGCTGTTTGAGATTCTGCAAGGCGCGGCGGGGAAGTCGGCGGAGGCGAAGGCGCCTGCGGTGAGCGGCGCGAAGGAGTAGGGCTGCGGCTCACTGCAGCGGCGGAGTTCCTGCGCCCGCATGTCGTCCGTAATTTGCGGTGCGCGTACAGGAATCCTGTACACTATCCTAGTAGACTATCCTAGTTCATATGGGTTGGAGATGTCCGTGACCGAAACTTCCTATACCAGCCTGCGGCAGAGTCTGGCCTCGGTGCTTGACCGCGTGGCCGACGATCGTGAGATCGTGATCGTGCGCCGCAAAGGTGACCGGAACGTGGCGATGATTCCGGCGGACGAACTGGCCGGGCTGATGGAGACGGCACACCTTTTGCGGTCTCCGAAGAACGCGCAACGACTGCTGACCGCGCTGCGGCGGGCGACGGCGCGCAAGGGCAAACCGGAACCGCTGGAAAAGTTTCGCCGGGAGATGGGCCTTGGCGCGGGGCGTTGAGCGCCACGCGGTCTTTCATCTTGAGTTCCGGCAGGACCTGCGCTATTGGATAGAGAACGACCGGAAGGTTGCGCTGCGCGCTTTCGAACTGATCGAACATATCCTGCGCGAACCGTTTACGGGAATTGGAAAGCCGGAGGCGCTGAAGTATCTGCTGGCGGGATGCTGGTCGCGACGGCTGACGCTGGAGCACCGACTGGTGTATCGCGTGAGTCCGGGGCGCATCGATTTTCTGCAAGCTCGTTATCATTACTAGTTCATCGTGTCGCAGCGTGACTGGTGACTCGACTCGCAACTCATAACTTTATTTTTTCAGGGTGACAAATGGTTCTGCCGAATCAGCGAAGCTTAATCAGTGGATTCCTTCATTCCGTGAAGACGTCTCCGGCGCATCCGGCGCTGGAACTGGGCGACGACGTGCTGACTTACGAACAACTGTGGAATTATGCGGGAAAGATCACGGCACGCCTGCAAGAAACGCTGGATGCGTCCGAGGGCGTGGTCGCGCTGCTGGCGAGCCGCAGCGTGGGCGCGTACGGCGGCATTCTGGGAATTCTCGGAAGCGGGCGCGGCTACTGTCCGCTGAATCCGAAATTTCCGTTCGATCGCACGCTGGTGATGCTGAAGGCGTCGGGCTGCCGCACGCTCATCGTGGGGCAGGAGTGCGCGGCGACGCTGGAATCGCTGCTGCCGCATCTGGAGCAGCAGTTGACGATCCTCATTCCCGATGCGGGGTGGGAGCCGAATGCCAGCGCGGCGAAAAAACATCGGGTCATCACTGCGCGTGAACTGACGAAGGTCGCCGAGCCGGCCGAGCCGCACCCATCGCCGGATGCGACCGCGTACCTTCTGTTCACTTCGGGGAGCACGGGCGTTCCCAAGGGCGTGGCGGTCAGCCAATCGAACGCGTGTGCGTACATGGAATACGCGAAGAAGCGCTTTGGATTTCGCGCCGACGATCGCTGCTCGCAGAATTTCGACCTGACCTTCGACCTCAGCGTGCACGATTTGTTCGTGTGCTGGGACGCGGGCGCGACGCTGGTTCCCTACTCGGAGCAGACGCTGACGCCGGCGACGCTGGTGGACGAAAAAGAGTTGACATGCTGGTTCTCGGTGCCGTCGGTGGCGATGTTCGCATCGAAGGTGGGCCTGCTGACGCCGGGGGCGTTCCCGACGCTGCGCTGGAGCCTGTTTTGCGGCGAAGCGCTTTCCGCATCGCTGGCGGAAGCGTGGCAACAGTCGGCGAATAATTCGATTGTCGAAAATCTTTACGGGCCGACCGAAGCGACGATTGCGATTACGTGGTACCGGTGGGATTCGAAGACCTCGCCGGCGGAGTGCGTCAGCGGCCTGGTTCCGATTGGCTGGCCGTTCGACGACCAGCAGATCTGCGCCATTAACGACAATCGCGAAGTCGTTCCCACGGGCGAAAGTGGAGAGCTTTGCCTCGGCGGATCGCAGGTCACTCGCGGCTATTTGAATGACCCGGAAAAAACGGCGAAAAGTTTCGTGAAGTTGGCGCACACCGGCGAGAAGATCTGGTATCGCACGGGCGACATGGTGCGAATGGACGCGCGCGGCTGCGCCTATTACCTCGGCCGGCGCGACTTTCAGGTGAAGATCAGCGGCTACCGGGTGGAGTTGCAGGAGATCGATCTTGTGCTGCGCGAGGCGTCGAAAACCGAACTGGCGGTGGCGATTCCGTGGCCGCTGTCGGAGGGTTCGGCGTCGGGCATTGTGGGGGTGCTTTCGGGCGCCGATCCGGCGCTGGATGCCGAGATCATCAAAGCATGCCAGACGCGGCTGCCGCGGTATATGGTCCCCACGCGCATTTATCACTTCGAGCAGATGCCGCTCAACGTGAATGGAAAGATCGATCGTGGGAAAATTACGGAGATGCTGGGGAAAAGTTAGAGGCAGAAGTCAGAAGGCAGAAGTTAGAAGGCAGAAGTAAAACCTCACGGGTGCTGGCTGTTGTGGACGACTACGGGGCTTGTTGCCTCCTGCCCCTCCGGCCTCTGACTTTTTCCTCTTGCCTCTGACTCTTCCCCTGGGCTCTTGCCTCTGCCTTCTGACTTCTTGCTTCTGACCCCTGACCTCGCTTGCCCAAACGGGTTCGGTATTGGGCAACCCTCAGCTATACCTTGCACTACTCGGTTGCATCTAATGGGTATCGTGTGAGTAAGATTCAGTTTTCCCGCTTTTGCGCCCGTGGGATTCTGCGAACTGCCACTTTCGAGATTGCGCCTGAGTTGAAGCTTTGTTTATGTGCGACTTTAGAGATTTGGAGGGAACTGCATGATTCGGCTGGGAAACCTTGGCGTTCTGGGTGTGCTTGCAATGGCGGCATTGTTAGGCGGGTGCGGGGGCGGAAGCAACAACAGCGGGGGCGGTGGTGGCGGTGGCGGCGGGCAATCGGGGGCGGCGTGGACGATCGGCATGACGACGCTCGGCGCTTTTGCGCCGGGCGGTACGGGACAGTATTCGATTACCCTCAGCAACAGCGGCACGGGATCGAGCAGTGGGCTCGTCACGCTGGCGGATAGCCTGCCGACCGGCCTGACGGCCAACAGCATGTCGGGAAATGGGTGGACGTGCGATGTCGGCAGCGTGTCCTGCACGAACCCGAACACGGTCGCGGCAGGAACCAGTTTTCCGACCGTTACGCTCACCGTGGCGATCTCGTCGAATCTCTCGGGAACGGTGACCAACCATGCCACGGCATCGGGCGGGGGCACGCAGACGCAAGGCTCGGGCTCGATCCAAACGCCCATCGGCTCGACCGGCGGCCACATCAATCATGTGGTCATCATCTTTCAGGAGAATCGGACTCCGGATAATCTTTTCCAGGGATTATGCATTCCGCCGTATGGCAGCGCGAGCGCGTGCGGAACGGGGCCGAGCCAGTACGACCTGCAAAGCTACGGCTACGTGGGCAGCCAGCAAGTCACGCTAACGCCCGTGCCGCTGGTGACCACCTACGATATCAATCACGGCCACCCTGCGTTCCTGACCGCGTGCGACTGGAGTACGAGCCAGGGGCAATGCCTGATGGATACGCAAAATCAGGTCCCCTGTGCGCCGCCCGCCAATTGCCCGAACAATCCGCAATACCAGTATGTACAACCTACCGACGTGCAGCCCTACCTGACGATGGCGCAGACGTACGCGTTCGGCGACCGGATGTTCCAAACCAACCAGGGGCCGAGCTACCCGGCGCACCAGTACATTCTTGCGGGAACATCGGCGCTGTGCGTGCCGGGAGCGTCGTGCCCGGCTTCGACCGGCGGCCCGACCTCAAGCACGGTGTACGTTTCCGGCAATCCATCGGATGATTTTCGCAACGACGGGACATCGGGCGTGGGATGCCTTGCGCCGCCCGGTTCCTACGTCAATCTGATCGATACGAGCCAGCCATTTCCGAACAACAACATTACGCAACTCGACGGGTCAGAATGCGTGGAGCGCCCGACGCTGACCGACTTGCTGGAGCACACCACGCCGCCCCTGAGCTGGAAGTATTACGCTGCGCAGGATGGATATATCTGGATGGCGCCGGATACGATCCAGCACATCTGCGAGCCGACCGGGCCTCAGGATCAGTTGACGTGCGGTGGAACGGACTGGGCGAACCACGTGGTGATTGAAGGATCGGGAGCGCAGATTCTGACCGACATTCAAAACTGCCAAATGCAGGCGGTGACGTGGATCATACCGGATGGGGGCGCGTCCGACCACGCGGGAACCAACAATGGATCGGGGCCGTCATGGGTGTCGGCGATCGTCAACCAGATCGGCACCAGCACGACTTGCGACAACAATACCGGGTACTGGAACGACACGGCGATCATCGTGCTATGGGATGACTGGGGAGGGTGGTACGACCATGTGCCGCCGCCGATCCGCAACTCCGGGCCGAACCAGAACTCGTATGAATACGGCTTCCGGGTGCCGATCATGGTGATTTCACCGTACGCCAAGCCGGCCTATGTGTCGCACCAGTTCAACGATTTCGGCAGCATCCTGAAGTTCATCGAAGAAGTTTTTTCGCTGCCGGCGGTGGGCGATTCGGTAGGCGCGGCGTATGCGGATTCGTATGCGCTCGGCGATCTGTCGGACTTCTTCAACTTCAGCCAGACGCCGCTCGTGTTCACGCCGATTCAAGCGCCGAAAGGGGCAGAGTACTTCATTCACAACAAGGCGAAGCCGTCACCGCCGGATAACGACTGATCGACGGAAAGCTGCCAGCGAGTTTGTCTTGAGTCCGGGGGACCTACACGTCTTCCTGATAGGCTTCCACGGGCGCGCTCGCGCCGTTCGCAGTCGTGCCATTCACATTCGTGCCATTCGAGTCGCTGCCCTTGGCAATCGAGACATCGGCGAGCGCGGCTTTGCGTGGATCGACCAGCACTCCCACGCGGAAGGCGCGGTTGGTTTTGAAAACCCAGAGCAGTTCGAGTCCGTAGAAGGCGCCCACAATGAACAACTGCGGCAACAGTTGGCGATAGTTGTGCGGATGATACCAGCGCCGCACCAGCAGCAGCACTCCCACCAGGGGCACAAGCAAAGCGATGGGCAAAACGAAAGCCTCGCGCAGATACGTCCACATGCGGATGCCGAGCAGACGGCAGAGATGCCAGGGCAGGAAGAATGTCATGGTGCAGAGGAGGGGAATCGCGGTGCCGTACGCGTCACCGTAAATTCCGTAGTAGGGCGGGTACGGATGCGTGTGCTGGAAGTAGCGGACGAGCGCGATGCTGAGGATGAGATTGACGATGCCCTCGGAGAGCGTAACCCATCCCCAGGTGCGGTGCTTGCTGATTCCGAATAGCACGCGGCCCGAGGCGGCCTGCACCCACATCAGGGTGGCGGGAATAATGAGAATGAGCAGGATGGGATAGCTGATATCGACGTAGCGCTTGCCGACCCACACTTCGATGATCGACTTGCCGAGAATGAGCAGCGTCGCGGTGATGGGCAGCGCGGTGAGGGCGCAGAAGCGGTTGCCCGCGACAAATACCTTGCGCAAACGATCCATGTTGCCGGTCGCTTCAGACTGGCTGGCGATGGGGAGAAAATTCTGCGCCAGCGCCATGACCACCTGCTGGGCATAGCTGACGATGCGCGAGCCGATGGTGAAGTAGGTAACGGCCGAGGCGGAGATCATGGTCGCGATCACGATGTTGTCGCTTTTGAATTTCAGCTGCGTCGCGATCATGATGACGAGGGTCGCGCTGCTGTAGTGCGCGATCATGCGGAAGGTGCCGCGGTCCACGTACTTGAAGCCGAAGGGCACGGGTTGAATGTGGTAAGCGATGATGCCGCGAGCGATGGAAGTGATGATGGGAATCACGACGGTGATGGCGGCGATGGTCAGCAGCCCAAGGCCCTGCTGAAGGGCAATCACGATGAGCACGACGCGCGCGATGTTGGCGGCAATGCCCGCCCAGTTGTTGACGTCGAAGCGCTGCAGGCCGTCGAGGAAGCCGCCGACCACGCCGAGCGGAAAGCCGAGGCCGACCGATGCGCCGACCATCAGCAGCAGCCAGCGGGCCGCGGCATGCAGTTCGGGAGGAATGCGGAAAATGTGGTCGACGTAGACCGAGAGGACGGCGGTGACGAGAAAGCTGAGAGTGCCGATGCAACTGTAGGAGAAAAGACTGGTGTTGACGAGTTTGCCGAGGTCTTCGATGTCGCCGGTGGCGGTGAATTTTGAGACGTAGCGGACGACCGAGGAGCGGATGCCGAGATCGAACAGGCCGTAGTAGCCGGTGACGGAAAAGATCAGGATCCAAACGCCAAAAGCGGCGTCGCCCAGGCGATGCAGGATGAAGGGCGACAGAAAAATGCCGACCGCAACGTCGGTGGAGAGCGAGAACCAGCTCGAGCCGACGTTTTTTACGATGCGACGTTTGTCGATCTTACTCATTGGCTGGCGCCCACACTCGCCGCGTTCCGTCCAAAACTTTTTTCACTCCTGCCGGTTGAGTTGCATGGCTGTGGCACATTCTACGATCGTTGATTTGACTGTAGCAGACGGCAGCTAAGTCGGCTGAGCCGTCTTCACCCAAAGGGGCATCGCCTTGGGGTCGAGTTCCCTGTTCGCCAACTCGTAGCCGAGAAAATTCATGAGCGGGAACCAGGCGACTTCAATGCGCTCGACCGCCGCGGGCGGCAGACTTTCCTTCCAGCCTCCCGACTTGGCGGCGCGCACGAAGGGAATATCTTTGACCGTGTTTTTTGTTCCCGTCCATTTGTCGGCATCCTGTTTTTCGAGCTTGCGCATGCGGTCGGCAGAGCTGCGCTCGACGGCCGCTTTCAATCGGGCCTCGTCGGCGGCAATGCCGAGAAACTCCGCAATCTTCGCGGTTTCGCCAATCGGATCGGCGAGCAGGTCCTCGTAGCGGGCCACCAGAAACGCGGGATTGCCATAGCGCGGGCCGATCCAACTGGCGACGTGCTCCCACCACGAGCCGTAGGAGGAAGTTTCGCCCGCGAGGAAGGGCTCGATGAATTGTTCGAGCGTCATGTTTTCCGCGATGTAGCGCTTCTTGCGGTCGAAATGGTATTCGGAGACGGCAACGTCGCGCGGATCGCGCACCAGGTAGATCACCTTGCGAAAGCGCACGTCGAAAGGCTCGTGGCTTTTGAGGATGCGCGGCCTCGGCAGGCTCTTCATAAAGCGCTTTGTGAGCACGCCCGGAGCGGGCAGCAGCCGGTTGATGTTGGCGAACCCAACTGTCTCGTTCGGGTAGATGAGGTTGGCGAGCAGAAATCGCACCCACGTGTTGCCGGACTTCGGGTAGGAGACGAGAAACGTGTCGTCGGGATAGACCGTGTAATGGTTGCCGGCCAGGTCGAGGCCAGCGGCGCGCTTTACGGCGTGTTGGAGGCGGCGAAGCATTGATTGGTCGTTCGTCGTTGGTCGTCCTGAAAAGTAGGGCGAACGCCGGCTTCGTGCCTACTGCCGGCAAAATTCATAGTTCCTTCGCTGCGCTCAGGATGACAAACCCTAATTCCTCAGCGCGGCACGTTCGTTGCTGTGCCCAAGGCCGCGTACTCGCCAACTTCCGAGGGCGATTGAGTCGCAAGCTGGTATCCGAGATGATGCATCAGCGGGCCCCACGCGTTCTCGATCCTCGCCACCTGGTCAGTGGGCAAATCTTTCTGCCATCCGCCGGAACCGGCCTTGCGAACGAACGTCATATCCTGGCGCGAATTTTTGTAGAGCCCGTGCTGCTGCTGCTTTTCAAGCTGCCGCATGCGGTCGGCCGAGCTGCGCTCGACGGCTTGCGCGATCAGTTCGGGACTTGTCGGCAGGTTCAAAAAGCTGGCAACCTTGGCCATCTCGCGCGGCGCGTCGGCGATCAGATCCTCGTAGCGCAACTGGAGGTAGCGCGGACTGCCCTCGCTGGTGTAAAGCCAGGTGGCGACATTTTGTCCCCAGGACCCGTGCGGGCACGTCTCGCCGTTGAGGAAGCGCGTGACAAATTTTTCGATCGGCGAATCGTCTTCGATCCTGCGAATCTTGCGGTGATAGTGATATTGCGAGACGACCACGTCGCGCGGATCGCGCACGATGTTGATGACGCGCGGATACCGCGGATCGAAGCATTCGTGGCTTTTGATGATGCGCGGACGCGGCATGCGTTCGAAGTCGCGCCGGAGAGTGGCGCTGGGATCGGGAATCTGGCGGTTGATCGTCGCCCAGGTCGCCGGCTCGTTCGGAAAGCGGAGATTGGCGAGCAGAAAGCGGGTCCAGGTGTTGCCGGATTTCGGAAACGAAACCAGAAAAACATCGTCGTCAAAAATGATCAGGCTCCTGCCGGGGCGGTTCAAGCCGAGGGCGCGCCGGTAAGTGGCCACGAAATGTTTCATGATGCTTGACATAGATTCACCTCGTTCCCGCGAACGATTGCTCGCCGCTCAGCTTGGCGGCAACGGGCGTGGATGGGATGGGCGGTTGGGCGGGCGAGCCGCTCGTCCCCACATTTCCATCCGCCACATTTCCTGTCTCCAGATTTGCCGCGGCGCCGCTGACAAGTTCGTAGCCGAGCTCGCGCATCAATCCGCCCCACGCCGATTCGATCTCGGCAACGCTGGCCGGAGAAAGCTCTTTCTTCCAGCCGCCAGCCTTGGCGGCGCGCACAAAAGGTTTGTCCTGCCGCGTGCGCTTGGTGGAAGACCAGAGATGCCCCTGCTTTTTTTCCAGTTCGCGCATGCGGTCGGCCGAACTCTGCTCGATGGCGAAGCGAATGCGCTCGGCGGTGGTGGGCACGCCGATAAACTCCGCGATGCGCGCCATCTGCCGCGGACCGTCCGACTGGAGCGCCTCATAGGTCACGAGCAGCAGGCGCGGGCTGTTGCCCCGCGCGTAAAACCACGTGGCCGTATTTTCTCCCCAGGTGCCGTAAGGGTGACTGAGCTCGCCGCGGACAAAGCGCGACACAAATTGTTCCAGCGGAAAGCCCTCCGGAATCGCGCAGCGCTTGATGTCGAAATAATATTCGGAGAGCACGACGTCGCGCGGGTCGCGCACGATGTGAACGATCTTCGGATAGCGATGATCGAAATAGGCGTGGCTCTTCAGATAACGCGGGCGCGGCAACCGCTCCAGGCGCCGCCGCGTCATGCCCTCGGGATCGGGGACGAGTTCGTTGATGTTGGCGAAGTCCGGGTTCTTTTCGGGATAGATGAGATTGGCGATGAGAAAACGCGTCCAGGTATTGCCCGACTTTGGATAGGAAACCAGAAAAACGTCGTCGGGAAAAACCTTGAGATGCCGCCCCGGCTTGTTGAGGCCGAAGGCGCGTTTCCACCCGGCGACAATACGCTTGATCATGCCTTGGCTCCGAAGCGAACGCGATTCCAGAACGAGACAATTTTGACGGTGGCGCGCGGCGCAATGCCCAGGCCAAAGACGGCCAGCCGCAAATCGAGCTTGCGGTAATAGGCGTTCGCTTCCGCGAAGCACTTGCGCGCCTCGGCGAACTCGCCCGCATCGAGCTTGCCTTTGCCCTCTTCCAGAAAATATTTTGCGCGAATCTGCGCGACGCGCTTTTCGACGATCTCGCGATCCGCCGCTTGCAGCGGCAAGTTGGTCTTGTACTTTTCCAGAATCGTCAAATAGCCCTGCGCCATTTTGGCGCGCGACTGGCTGAGCGAACCGGGGCGTCCGACGGGCATGCGCGCCTGCACCTTTTGCGAGTAGGCGATTTTTGCGCCGTGAAAGGCGGTGCGCACCCACATGTCGTAGTCGTCGCAGCGCAGCAGGGTCTCGTCGAACAGGCCCGCCTTCATAATGGCATCGCGCCGCGCGACCACCGTGGAAATCGGAATCTGGCAGCGCTCGACGAGCAGAGAGCCGAAGGTGGCCTCGCCGCGCGACGGACAACGCTTCATGAATTCGCGCTCCTTGCCCGGCATGCCAACCAATCCGTTGGAATATGTGAGGCCGACCGCAGGATCGGCGGCAAAAAGCTGCATCTGATTCGCGAGATGGTCCGGCATCCAGGTATCGTCGCTGTCGAGGAAGGCGACGTACTCTCCGCGGGCGTTGCGGATGGCGTTGTTGCGCGCTCCGGCGGCACGCTTGTTTTCCTGCTTTATATAGACGAGGCGGTCACCGTACCGTTCGATATAAGGCGCGAGAACTTTTTCCAGCTCCGGCGTGTCGGGCGAGCCGTCATTGACGACGATGGCTTCGAGGTCCTGAAACGTCTGCGCAAAAACCGAGTCGAGGCATGCGGCCATAAAATGCGCGGTCTTAAAGCTGGGAATGATCACGCTGACTTTCGGCGTGGCGTTGCTCGCTTTCGGCATGGGAATGGATTCGGCGGTCTGCATGGTTTTAGGTGCTGTGAAAGACCTCTTCCTTCGCGCCGGTCAAAATGTTGTTGGCCGCCTCGACGCCCATCATGACCGAGTGATCCATGTTTCCGATTTCATAGCGCCATGCGCCAAAACGGCCGCGCGAATAAATATTCAGCCCGAGCAGCGCGGGCTGAAGCACGGCCAGAGCCGCATCCCGGCCAAGCGTGGGAATGGGATACGAATAACCCACGAAGCGATGATAGCGCGAGACCACTTTGCCACGGTCCTCTTCGTCGAGCATTTTCGCCTTAATTAATCCCGCTGTAACCTGCTCGAGAATTTTTGCCGGATCCGGTTTTTCGCCGACGCGGAACGAGATCTCGCACATGAACGAGCTGTAATGCTCGATATCGCCGTTCGGCACGTTGAACGGCGAGTAGTGCGAAAAGTAGGTCGCGCGGTAGCAGGGCATATCGTCGTCGGTGAAGTAAATCCAGCAGCGGCCCGTCTCGATTTTCTTTTTCAAACCGAGGCCGACGACGAGCAGATTGTTGTGCACGAGTCCGGCGGTGGCCTCGCGCAGCTTCGCGTCCGCAGGCTTCATCATGCCGACAAGCAGGTCAAGCGGCGCGGTGGAAATCAGCACGTCGTAGGTGTCGCCGGTGCCGTCGGCAAAAGAAATGCGGCGGCGAACCGGATCGAGTTCGACCAGCTCTTTATGGGTTTGAACTTTGGCAGGAAAATGCCGGGCGATCTGGCGGTAGATTTCGCCGGTGCCGCCGTGCAGCGGAAATTTAAATTTATTGTTCGGGCCCCAGCTCACATCGTCGCGCTCGTAGAGCACGTTTTCGAGCAGCCGCTTGAAGTCCATGACGGCGACGCGGTCGGCAATCCACCCTTTCGACATCTCCTCGAGCGGCGTGGTCCACACCTTCGAGTTGTAAGGGAACATGAACGCGTCCGCGATGCCTTCGCCAAAGGTGGCCAGAATCCAGTCCCGAAAGTTGGCAGCCTCGCGCCCGCGGCCATTGGAGGCGGCTTTGGCCGCGCCCACCAGGCAACTGACCTGCACATCTTTCGGCAGGTAGCGCAGATTGCTCTGGAACGGATACGGCACCCAATCCTCGCCTTTGACGATCCAGCTCTCCCGAATACGCTCGTGAACCTCTTTGCCGAGCGCCTTGTCGATGAGGTCGTCGAAGTACTTATAATGCGAGAAAATAACGTGGCCGCCCTCGTCCCAGACGAAGCCCTGCGCGTCAACGTGCGAGGTGGCGTGGCCGCCGACGTCGCCGGTTTTTTCGTAGAGAACCCAGTTGTCGTAGCCAGTCTCGTGGAGCCGGTATGCGGCGCCGAGTCCGGTCGGTCCGCCACCTATGATGACAATTTTCTTGCTCATAAATTCGATTGGCGCACGACTTTCAGGGTCCGAAATCTGCCGATTGAGTTGAAGTTCAGGGGCAAAGCCCGGCATCAGCTCGACTGGAATCAGCAGCCTCCGAACCGGTATGGAGGCATAACAAATTGTACCATCGGCATTTTTGGGGCTGGTGGTGCCGGAGGTAACCTGGAGTCGTCAGTTGTCAGTTGTCAGTTCTCTGTTCAGGTCTCCTGACTGGTAGGTCCGGCTGAGACCCCTGAAGCGTAGGACCCAAACTTCTTATCCGCGGATCACACGGATTTACACAGATCATTGAAAAGAAAAATCCCATCCGTGAAAATCCGTGTGAGTCCGTGGAAAGGAATTTCGCCCGCCGAAGAGCAAAGAAAAGGTTCCGCCTGGAGCTGAGGACTTGGCACCGAGAACTGAGAACTGACAACTGAGAACTGAGAACTTGCAGTTCCCGCTACAATATCTCCTGCCCATGGACAACAAAGCCATAGCCGGCCTGCTTTACGAAACTGCCGACCTGCTCGAAATCGACGGGCAGGATTCGTTTCGCATTCGCTCGTATCGCAACGCGGCCGAGGCCATCGAGGCGCTGCCGCAGCAGGTTTCCACGCTCATCGAAGACCCGAAAAAACTGCTGGCCGTGCCCGGCATCGGCAAAGGCATGCTCGCGAACTTGCAGCACCTGTTTCGCGAAGGCAATATCGAGGTCCACGCCGAGATGCTCAAAAAGTATCGCCCGTCGATGCTTGAGCTGCTCAAGATTCAGGGCCTCGGGCCAAAAACGATTGCGCTGATCTGGAGCGCCTACCAGGTTTGCGACATCGACGGCGTGGAAAAGCTGGCGCGCGAAGGCAAGATTCGCGAACTGCCGCGCATGGGCGAAAAGCACGAGCAGAAACTGCTCAAGGCGATTGAAGATTACCGGCGCATCGGCGGCCGATTCTCGCTCGATACGGCCGAGCAACTGGCCGACAAGCTGATCGCGCACCTGAGGGAGGCGCCGGGCGTGGAGAAGGTGACGCCGGCCGGGTCGCTGCGGCGCGGGCGCGAAACCGTTGGCGACCTCGACATTCTCGTCACCGGCAAAGGTTGCTCGGCCGACGAAACGCGCCAGGAAATTGCCCAGCACCTGCTGCGCTTTCCCGGCCTGATGGAAGTCATCGCGCAGGGCGAGAATAAAGTCAGCTTCCGCCAGCGCAACGGCATGCAGGTAGACGTGCGGCTGCTGCCGCCGGAGTCATTCGGCGCTGCCATGCAGTATTTCACTGGCTCGAAGGCGCACAACGTGGCTCTGCGCCAGCGCGCGCTGAAAATGGGCTACACGCTCAACGAGTACAGCCTGGCGAATCTGGAAACGAACAAGCCGGTCGCAGGCGCGACCGAAGAAGAGATATACGCCAAGCTCAAGCTCGACTTCATTCCGCCCGAACTGCGCGAAAATCTAGGCGAAATCGAGGCAGCCGCGAAACACGAACTGCCCGCGCTGCTCGAACTCGGCGACCTGCGCGGCGACGTGCACATGCACACCGTTGAGACCGACGGCCGCAACACCATCGAAGAAATGGCCGAGGCGGCGCGCGCTCGCGGCTACGCCTACATGGCGATCACCGATCACTCGAAGAACCTCGCTTTCGCCAACGGCCTGACCGACGAGCGCGCACTGGCGCACATCGAGCGCATTCGCGCTGCCGAGAAAGCGCTGAATAAAGACAAAGAGACTAAGCCCATTCGCATCTTCGCCGGCATCGAGGTCGACATCCTCGCCGACGGCACGCTCGACCTCTCCGACTCCGTGCTCGCCGAGATGGACATCGTGATTGCCAGCGTGCACTCGCACTTCAACCAGGATCGCGCCACCATGACCGACCGCCTGCTCAAGGCGATTGCGAATCCCAACACCTCGATCATCGGCCATCCCACCGGCCGCCAGTTGCTGCGCCGCGACGCCTACCCATTCGACATCGACGCCATTCTCGAGTCGGCCGCGAAACACAAAGTCGCCATGGAGCTGAATTCCTATCCCGACCGCCTCGACCTGTGCGACGTGCATCTGCGCATGGCCAAGCAGCACGGCGTCAAGATCGTGGTCAACACCGACTCGCACCACACCTCGCACATGGAGAAGATTCACTACGGCGTGACGCAAGCGCGGCGCGCCTGGCTCACCAAAGACGATGTGCTGAACACGCTGCCGGTAGCGGAGTTTGCCAAGGCGATGAAGCACGGCTGGTAGTTCGGTTGCCGCTGGCGGGCTCACCCAGCCATTGCTGCGCAGCTTTGCCATCGATCCGTCGCGACTAAGTTCTTCGCGACTGAGTTCCCCGCGACTGAGTTCACTCCATCCTGCTAGAATTTGCACCATGAGACTCTTTGGTGCGGCAATCTGTCTTCTTATATCCAGTGCACTTATGGCGCAACCTTCCCATTCCTCGCCCGCAGCCAACGAAAAATTTGCGCGGCTCAGTGAAGAATTCATTCACCAGACGCTGGCGCTTTCGCCCTCCAGCGCTTCGCAGGCCGGCTACCACCAGCACGTCGACGCCAAGACTGGCAAGACGGTTGCGCTCGACGCGCTGCTCGACGACGTGAGTGCCGCCGGCATGGCCGAACAACGCGCGCTCTATGCGAAGTGGCGCGAAACTTTTCGCGCCGAGACCCCGCTCGCTTCACTCGGCACGGAGGACGCCGCGGACTGGCGCCTGATCGACGACCAGATCGCTCTCAACCTGCTCGAGTTCGACCGCATTCAGAATTACAAGCACAACCCTACCGTCTATGTGGAGCTTCTGGGCAGCGCGCTGTTCCAGCCGCTCACCGATGACTACGCACCCGAAGACGTGCGTCTCGGCCACATCCTCAGCCGCGTTGCCGCAATCCCGCATTTTCTCGACCAGGCGCGCAGTCAGTTGGTCGACGCCGACCCCATCTTCATCAAGGTCGCCATCGAGGAGAACGACGGCAACATCGACCTGATCCAGAATGCGATTGCACCCGCCATCCCCGCCGGATCGAAATTGAAAGCGCAGTACGATCAGGTCGCCCCTCCGGCCATCGAGTCGCTCAAGAATTTTTCCCGCTGGCTAAAGGAGGACTTGGCAAAGCGCAAAACCGAGCGCACCTGGCGCCTGGGCAAAGAGCTTTACGCGGAAAAATTCCGCCTTGTCATGGAAACGCCCGTTACCCCGGATCAGGTGCTGACCGATGCCGAGGCCGATCTGAAAAAGACGCGCGCGGAAATGCTTCAAATCGCGCTGCCGCTGCACAAGCAGTACTTTCCCGATCACGACGACCACGCCAGCCTCAGCCCGCAAGAGCGCGAAAACAAGGTCATCGGCGAGGTGCTGCAAAAAATTTCCGACGATCATCCGAAGCGCGGCGAGTTGATGCAGACCGTGAAGGACGATCTGGCCGGCATCCGCCAATTCATCATCGATAAAAAAATCGTGTCGCTGAAATCGCGCGACAACCTGAAGGTCATCCCGACGCCGCCCTTCATGCGCGGCATTTATTCGGTCGCCGGATTCCACGGCGCGCCGCCGCTCGACCCGAACGCCGAGGCCCAGTATTGGGTGACGCCCATCGACCCGAAGACGCCCGACGACAAGGCCGAGTCGAAGTTGCGCGAGTACAACAACTGGGTGCTGAAGTGGCTCACCATTCACGAGGCCCTGCCCGGCCACTACGTTCAGGCCGAGCACGCCAACGAAATCCAGCCGGTAAGCCGCCGCCTCGTCCGCAGCCTCTTCAGCAACGGAGCCTACGTGGAAGGCTGGGCCGAGTACATCGCGCAGGTCATGATGCAGCAGGGATTCGCGGACAACGATCCACGTTACCGCATCAGCTACCTGAAGATCTGGCTGCGCGCCCTCGGCAATACCATCCTCGACGTCCGCATGCAGACCATGGGAATGACGGACGACCAAGCCATGGCGTTCATGATGAACGACGCCTTCCAGACCCGCGCCGAAGCCGAGGGAAAATTGCAGCGCGCCAAGCTCAGCTCCACGCAGCTGCCAACCTATTATGTGGGCACCAGCGAATGGTGGCGCCTGCGCCGCGCTTATGAAGCGGCCCGGGGCAAAGATTTCACGCTCGCCGAATTCCACGACCGCGCCCTCGACCAGGGCGCATTGCCGGTGCCGTGGCTGGGGAACATTCTGCTGCCGAAGTAAGACCGGGTACAGTAGTTGGATGAAGCAGCAACCTCGGTCCGAAAATCAGTTTCTCGCTGCCCCCAGGACCAGTGCTTTCGGACCGGCGGCCTTGATTTCCGGGGAGGCGTCGCTGGCATTCTCCGCGAAGTTCTTCTCGAACATGGCAGCCAATTCGCGCGCCTTGCTGTCATAGGCCGCTTTGTCCTTCCAGGTGTTGCGCGGGTTCAGCATTTCGCCGGGCACTCCGGGACAGGAGAGCGGCACGGCCATTCCAAAAATCGGATCGGCTTGCGTGGGCACATCTTTGAGCGCGCCCGAGAGAACGGCTTTGACCATGGCGCGTGTATATGCGAGTTTGATCCTTTCCCCTTGTCCGTAAGCGCCGCCACTCCAACCGGTGTTGACCAGCCACACGTCAACCTTGTGCTGGGCAATTTTGTCGCCGAGGAACTTGGCATACACGGTTGGCGGCAAGGCCATGAAGGGCGCGCCGAAGCACGGACTGAACGTTGCTTGTGGTTCTTTGATTCCGGCTTCCGTGCCCGCCACTTTCGCGGTGTAACCGGCCAGGAAGTGGTACATGGCCTGGGCGGGCGTCAGACGGGCCAGCGGCGGAAGAACCCCGAAGGCGTCGCAGGTCAGCATGAGAATGTGCTTCGGATGTCCCCCCTTGCCGGTGCGCGTCATATTCGGAATATGCGTAATGGGATAAGCGGCGCGCGTGTTTTCGGTGAGCGAGGCGTCGTCCAGATTGACGTGCCGGGTGCGCATATCCATGGTGACGTTTTCCAGAATCGTGCCGAAACGGCGGGTGGTTTCGTAAATCTCGGGCTCGCCCTGGCGCGACAGTTTGATGACTTTGGCGTAACAGCCGCCCTCGAAATTGAAGGTGCCGGTGTCGCTCCAGCCGTGTTCGTCGTCGCCAATCAGGGTGCGGTCGGGATCGGCGGACAGGGTGGTTTTCCCGGTGCCCGACAAGCCAAAGAAGATGGCTACATCATTTTCGTTGGTGCCGTAGTTCGCGGAACAGTGCATGGCCATGACGCCCTGTTGCGGCAACAGGTAATTCATCACCGTGAAGATCGACTTCTTGATTTCACCGGCGTAGGCCGTGCCGCCAATGAGAATTAGTTTTTTCCCGAAATGCAGCAGCACGAACGCCTCCGAGTGCGTGCCATCCGTGGCCGGGTCGGCGTGAAAATCGGGCGCGTGCAGCACCGTGAATTCCGGGACGTGATGGCCCAGTTTGTCCAGATCCAGTTCGCGGATGAACATGGTGCGGGCAAACAAGGCGGCGGTGGCTCGCTCGCTGATGATGCGAATGGGAACGCGATAATGTTCGTCCGCTCCCGCATAGCAGTTCTCAATGAAAATATCCTTGCCCTGGAGATACGCGCACAGCCTCGCCTTGAGCGTCTCAAACTTGTCCGCCGCCATCGGCTGATTGATTTTGCCCCAGCAAATTTTGCTTTCGCTGGAAGGTTCGCGCACGAAAAACTTATCCTTGGGCAACCGGCCGGTGTATTGCCCCGTGCGTATGACGAGCGGGCCAAGATGACTTACGGCTGCTTCATAGCGGCGAATCGACTCCTCGTAGAGCGCAGCCGTAGGCAAATCCCAAGAGACACGGCCGAGATTGCTCAAGCCGAGATGTTTAAGGCTTTCTTCCCGCGATTCGGGTGGGGTGGCAATAATTTTCATAGCTCGATTCTCCAGTACTCGATTCTCCAATGAATGATGAGCAAGCCTTTGGCTTTAGCTTTCTACGTTCATCGGCCACCAGAGAACGGGACTTTAAGTCCTGGGAGGGGAAAAACTCGTCGGAGGGAACATTGCCGCCGGCGCGCCGCGCTGGGACAACTAAAATAGCTATCTGCCCAACCAGCGGTAATCTTGACACCGAAACGGGGCGGACCTTAACTGGTATCGAGGGGAAGTAGGCCCGCGGGCTGGCGCTTGGTGCTCTGGGAGAGTTGCGGTCCCTCTGCCCTTCCGAGGAGTTCGAGGAGGCAAACAATCGTGCCGCCGTGGGGCAAAATGTTACAATTGCTTTCATATCCCCCCGAGTGCACCACTTCGGTCGCCCCATGACATTCAAGCGTGATTGTTTTCAATTAGTTGCACAGTAGCGAACCGGGCGGGACGGCTGTCGAGTTGCACGTTGTTAGGGTTATACACAGGGTTCACATTACTGCCGTAAAATTCAGATCGACTTGCCCGCCACAACATTGCTCGCACCCCTGCGAGAACTCGGGAGAGCGAGTCTAAGGAGCTGTCATTGACTCAAAAGGATTCAAACACTACAAATAAGGTCGACGTACGTCTTGGGAGGGTTAACGAATTGCACGCTTCCACCAGCCACCTCATTGCCCCGCATGGGGGCGAACTCGTTCAACTGCAAGTGCCGGCCGAATACGCCGCCGAACTGAAAGGGCACTCCAAGGATTTCCCCTCGTGGGACCTGAGCGCCCGCCAACTGTGCGATCTCGAGCTGCTGATGAGCGGCGGCTTTTCGCCCCTGCACGGCTTCATGAACAAGAAAGATTATGAAGGCGTCTGCCACAACATGCGTCTCGCGAACGGCACGCTCTGGCCGATTCCCATCACGCTCGACGTGACCGAGGAATTCGCCAAAAAGCTCACGCCCGGCTCGAGCAAGATCGCCCTGCGTGACCCCGAAGGCGTGATGCTCGCCGTCCTTAACGTGCAGGACGTATGGCAGCCGGACCGCACCGCAGAGGCCAAGGCGGTCTTCAATTCGACCAGCCCGGCGCATCCCGGCGCCGATTACGCCATCAACAAATCGAATCCCTGGTACGTCGGCGGCAGCGTTCAAGGCGTGCAGCCACCCTCGCACTATGACTTCCGCGGCCTGCGTCTGACTCCCGCCGAATTGCGCGCCGAGTTCTCACGCCTCGGCTGGACGCGCGTTGTCGCCTTCCAGACGCGCAACCCCATGCACCGCGCCCACGTCGAACTGACCATGCGCGCCGCCAAACAGGTGGAAGCGAACCTGCTCATTCATCCCTCGGTCGGCATGACTAAGCCCGGCGACGTCGATTACTTCGTGCGCACGCGCTGCTATCAACTGCTGCTGGCAAAGTATCCGCATGGAACCGTGAAGCTCTCCATGCTGCCGCTGGCTATGCGCCTCGGCGGCCCGCGTGAGGCGATCTGGCACGGCCTGATCCGCAAGAACCACGGTTGCACCCACTTCATCGTGGGCCGCGACCACGCCGGTCCCGGCAAGGATACGGATGGCAAGCCGTTCTACGGACCCTACGATGCCCAGGAGCTTTTCAAGAAGCACGAAGCCGAAATGGGCGTCGCCATGGTTCCCTTCCAGATGATGGTCTACCTGGAAAACGAAGACCGCTACGTCCCGTCCGATGAAGTGCCGAAGGGCGCGAAGGTCCTCGACATTTCGGGCACGGAACTGCGCGCGCGCCTCAGCGAAGGCCGCGACATTCCGGCGTGGTTCACCTATCCGGAAGTGGTGAAAGAGCTGCGCCGCAGCTATCCGCCACGCGACAAGCAGGGCGTCACCATCTTCTTTACCGGGCTGTCGGGCTCGGGCAAGTCGACGATTGCCAACGCTCTGATCATCAAATTCCTCGAAACGGGCGGCCGTCCGGTCACCCTGCTCGACGGCGATCTGGTGCGCAAGAATCTGTCGTCCGAACTCGGCTTTTCCAAAGAGCATCGCGACATCAACATCCGCCGCATCGGCTATGTTGCCTCGGAGATCACGAAGAACGGTGGGATCGCGATCTGCGCGCCTATCGCTCCCTACGAAGCGACCCGCAAGTACGTGCGGCAACTGATCGAACCGGTCGGCGGCTTCATTCTGGTCCACGTCGCCACCTCCATCGATGTCTGCGAGCAGCGCGACCGCAAAGGCCTGTACGCCAAGGCTCGCGCCGGACTGGTCAAGGAATTCACCGGCATCTCGGATCCCTACGAGGCGCCGGCCGACGCGGAAGTCGTCATTGACACCGCGCAACTCAGCCCGGAAGAAGCGGCCCAGCACATTATTCTGCATCTGGAGCGCGAGGGCTTTATCGGGGCCAACGGCAACTAGATCAATACAACCTGGGGCAGCCCGCAAGGGCTGCCCCAAACTATGCCAATAAAGTCGATGTAAGCCATCGACTTCGTGCGATAATGCAGAACACTTCCCGTCAGGGCCGCCAGGGCAATTTCCGGCGCGCGTGGAAAGCCTTCACTGACGGGCAATTTAGGGACGTTCAAGACTCGGGAAATTGCATGGGGCTCTTAGCGGCAGAAATCCTGATCGGCTTCATAGTCGGAACGCTGATCGGGTTGACGGGATTAGGGGGCGGCGTGCTGCTGTTGCCCACGCTCATCTTCGGCCTGCACATTCCCGCCATCATCGCTGTCGGCAGCGACGCCCTCTTCAATTTTTTCACCAAAATTCCCGCCAGCATCATGCACCTCGTCAAAGGCACGGTGCGGCGGAAAGTCGTCATCGCGCTGTCCATCGGCAGCATTCCCGGCTCATACCTGGGCGTCACGTTCCTGGTCCACCTGCGTACGGTGTACGGCGCGGGGGTCAACGATTTCATCAAGTCCGCGGTCGGACTGCTCCTTGTGATCATCCCCACGCTGCTTATGTTTCAAGGGCGAATTGAAGATCACCTCGCCCACCGCCAGCCCACCATGAAGAACTTCGCCGGCATGAGCCTGATCGGGCTCATCGGCGGATTCCTGGTCGGCATCACTTCGGTGGGATCGGGCAGCATCATCATGATGATGCTGCTGCTGTTCTATTCCTTCGCGCCGAAAATCATGGTGGGCACCGACATTGCCCACGCCGTGATCCTCACGGGCGTCACCAGCCTGCTGCACTGGCGCGCCGGCAACGTCGATCCCCACCTCGTTATGTCCCTGCTGATCGGCTCAGTCCCCGGCGGAATCCTCGGCTCCCACCTCAGCGCCCGCGTCCCGGTTCTCTGGCTGCGCAGAATCCTCTGCACGGTGCTGCTGATGACGGGAGCAAGGATGCTTTGGGCGTAGGGCAGTTGCAGGTTGTCAGTTGTATAACTGAGAGCTGAGAGCTGTAACCGAGAACTGATAGCTGAAAAGTGAGAACCAAATGACATCCATCAAAGAAACCCTGGAACGCATCCACGCCGCCCTCGAAGAGGCCCGCACTGTCCTGAACACTTTCACGCCCGGCGACATCGAGGCGAAATATAAAGTCGGCACCGACCCCGTCACCGAGGCGGACCACGCCGTCGATGCCGTGCTCAAGAAAAATTTGCTGCGCCCGGGCGAAGGCTGGCTCTCGGAGGAAACGGTCGACGATTTCACCCGGCTCGACAAGCAGCGCGTCTGGGTCGTCGATCCGCTCGACGGCACGCGCGAATTCGTGCAGGGCATTCCCGAGTTCTGCGTCTCCATCGCCATGGTCGAAAACGGGATTCCCATCGCGGGAGGAATCTGCAATCCCGCCACCGACGAGCTGATTCTCGGCTCGCGCGAAACCGGCGTAACGTATAACGGCAAGCCCGCGCAACCCAGCCAGCGCAAGGACCTGCATGGCGCGCTCGTGCTCGCCAGCCGCAGCGAGGTGAAGCGCGGAGAGTGGAAGCAGTTCGAGTCCGCCGAGTTCAACATCAAGCCAATGGGCTCGGTGGCCTACAAGCTGGGCCTCGTCTCCGCCGGCAAAGCCGACCTGACCTTTACGCTCGTTCCGAAAAATGAATGGGATGTAGCGGCAGGCGCGGCGCTGGTGGAAAGCGCGGGCGGCTGGACTTTGAAGCTCGACCACACGCCGCTGCGCTGCAATCAGAAAAATCCGCTGATTTCAGGCTTGCTGGCGGGCAGCCCGTTCCTGCGCGAACCGCTGCTGGCGCTCCTCGAACGCCACGCGCAAACGGTAGAAACTCCGCGCAGCTAACTCGCGGCCCAAAAAATCCGTCACGGCGTGAAGGAATTGTGGCGCGGACACTCTAGTCCGCGCTGCCCCCGTCATCATTCTTCGTCCTACCAGCCTCGCCCTACCAGCAAATTCCTTGGTAAATTTTCGCGCCTTCCGGCCTCTTCGCTCGATCCAGATGAATCAGGTCAATCACAATCTGCTCGGGCCGCAGAACTTCTGCAAGCCGCTCTTTGCTCGCCGATTTATTGCCGAGAATCACAACCTCAGCCGATTGCATCACGCTCCGAAGATCGTCAGTCAGCACCGAACCAATATGCGGAATCACCTCTTCGATGTATTGCCGATTCGCTCCCGCCAATCGTCCCAGCGAAACGTCTTCGTCCCAAACGCGCACTTCCAGTCCTTCTCCCATCAATCGCTTAATAAGCTGCACCAGAGGACTCTCGCGTAAATCGTCCGTCCCCGCCTTGAAGCTGAGTCCAAGCTGCGCGATCTTCTTCTTCCCTGTGCTCAAAACCATATCGACCGCGCGATCGATGTGCTCTGCATTACTCGGCATCAACGACTCCAGCACTGGCAGCTTCAGGTCGAGCTCCTTCGCCTTGTAGGTAATCGCGCGCAGGTCTTTCGGCAGGCACGATCCTCCGAAAGCAAAGCCCGGCGAAAGATATGCCGACGAAATGTTGAGCTTGGTATCGGAGGTAAAGATTCTCGTCACAGCCTGCGGATCGACCCCGAGATGCTTGCACATCGTTCCCATCTCGTTGGCGAACCCGATCTTCAGCGCGTGGTAGCAATTCGAGAAGTACTTCACCATTTCGGCGACAGCAATCGTCGTCTCGTAGAGCGGCGCTGGCAAACCCTGGTAAAGCTCACGCACCGGCGCAAGATGATTCACGTCGCTCGCTCCCAGAATTGTGTACGGAGGATTGAGGAAGTCCGCGACCGCGCTGCCCTCGCGCATGAACTCCGGGTTGTAGCAGACGGAGAAACCTTGTCCGCACTTCTTGCCGCTCTCGCGCTCCAGGTTCGGAATCACAAGGGTTTCGGTTGTGCCCGGCAAAGCCGTGCTGCGCAGCACAAACACGTGCGGAGACGGTTTCTGGCGAATTGCGGCCCCGATCTCGCGCGCTACACTTTCGATGTGGCTGAGATCGAGCTTGCCGTTCTTCAGGCTCGGTGTTCCGACGCAGACAAAAGAGATATCGGAGTTGAGCACGGCATCGGTTGCATCGGTGGTCGCGCGCAGCAGAGACGCTTTGTGCGCTTCGGCAACCAGTTCGCTCATGCGCGCCTCGATGATCGGAGTGCGCCCCGAATCGAGCATCTCAACCTTGGCGCGGCTCACATCCACGCCAATCACCTTATGGCCCATGGAAGCGAAGCACGCAGCCGACACGGAACCAACATATCCCAAGCCAAAAATGCTCACGGACAAGCCCAAGCGAGTTCTCCCAAGTACGGTATTTTTACCGGCAGGCGTAACCCTGAACTATACCAAGTCCGGGAAAGTTGGGACGGGCCTTTTCACCATGTAAGATAAACGTATCTGTGGCTTCAGGATGGCACAACAAGCTGGCGCGCGTCTCCCGCATGGATTGGGAGGAAATACGCACGCGCGCAGGGCAGGAACTTCACCGCCGCGGCGATCTGTTGCGGCATCGCCTGGGATGGAAAGCGGAAGCGATCCGCCTTCGCCAGACAGCGGAACCCGCGGGCCGATTCTTCTTCACCGCCAAGGAAGCCGCGACGCGCGTGGAGTTGTTGCGCCAACACCTGCCCGAACAGGCCGCCGCGATTGTGCGCGAGGCGGACGAAATCTGCCAGCATCGCTTTCGCGTGCTTGGCTATGAAGGTCTGATTTATGGCGCGAGCGAGACCGGGGAGATTGACTGGCATCTCGATCCGGTTCACGGCAAGCGCGCGCCGCTCGATCCATGGTTCAAGATTCCCTTCCTCGACTTCGCGGTCGTCGGTGACCACAAGGTCATCTGGGAAGTAAACCGGCATCAGCATTTGGTGACGCTGGCGAAGGCGTGGCTGCTGACCAAAGATGCGAAGTACGTTCGCGAACTAATGGCGCAGTGGCGAAGCTGGCAGAAGGCGAATCCGTATCCGCTGGGTATCAATTGGGGTAGCACGCTGGAAGTGGCGTTTCGCAGCCTGTCGTGGATTTGGATCGAGCGGTTGCTGGCGGGGAACGCGGCGAAGGAGCCGGCTTCGGCGGAACATGCGACACCGGGTCCAGAAACTGCAAGCATCGAGGAGTTCCGAGCCGAACTTCTGCCCGCGCTGGCGTTTCACGGACGCTATATCGAGCGCTATTTATCGACGTACTTTTCTCCGAACACGCACCTGCTGGGCGAAGCGGTGGCGATGTTCTTCCTGGGAACGCTGTATCCGCAGATGCCGCACGCAGCGCGGTGGAAGAGCGAAGGTTGGAGAATCGTGCTCCACGAGGCAACGAGACAGGTGCGGCCCGATGGAGTTTACTTCGAGCAGTCGCTGTATTACCACGTCTACGCGCTCGACTTCTTTCTGTATGCGCGCCTGCTGGCGGCGGCGAACGAAGTGGATGTTCCTGCGGCGTATGACGGTGTGCTGAATAGAATGCTGGATGTGGTGGAGGCGTTGGCGCAGGCTGGACCGGCGGAAGGTTTTGGCGACGACGACGGCGGACGATTGTTCGATCCTCGGCGCGATCACACGGAGCACATGACCGACCCGCTCGCCATTGGCGCGCTCGCCTACGGGCGCGACGATCTAAGCGCGGCGCGGTTGACGGAGGAATCGATCTGGCTGTTTGGCGAGCACGCGGTGGAGAAGCTGGGCCAGCCAAATGCGGCGCGCGGCTTGGCATCTGGCGGTGGCTCGTGCGCATTAGCCGATGGCGGCCTGTATGTGCTCTCGGCCTCGGAACCGCTGCGGCAGACCATGATGATCGATGCCGGACCGCAAGGCGTGGGCCGCTGCGGCCACGGACACGCCGACGCGCTCAGCATGCGATTGACGATGGGCGGAGCGCGCTGGCTGGTGGATGCGGGCAGCGGCGTTTATATTTCGGACGATCCGGCGGATCGCAATAGTTTCCGCGGAACCGCGGCGCACAACACCCTGCGTGTGGATGGCGCGGACCAGGCAGTTGCGGGCGAACCGTTTTCGTGGACGGACATACCGACAGCGCGCGTGGACAATTGGGCCGTCGGAAAGAGCTTTACGTATTTTGCAGGGTCGCACAATGGATACACGCGGCTGGCCGACCCGGTGACGCATCGACGCTCCGTACTGTGCGTGGAGGGCGGGATTTGGATGGTGCGCGATGTTGCGCTGGGCAAAGCCGAGCACGATTTGGAACTCAATTGGCATTTTGCCAGCGATGTTTCAGTGGAGGAGTGGGGAGCGGGAGAGTTCGTCGCGACGCGATCGAGCGCGACAAGCGCGGCATTGCGGATGGTTCTACCCGCCGATACCGCGTGGAAGACAAGCATTGCCGGAGGCTTGATTTCTCCCGCGTATGGGCGCTATGAGGCTGCTCAGGTAGTACGAAGCGAGGCGCGGGCAAAACTTCCGGCGGAGATTTCGACGATCCTCGTTGCCGATGCGCGTATGGAGCAACGCTGCAGTCCGGCACGGTTGGTCGCGGCGCAAGGCACATCTGTGCAAGCCTATGAGTTGCACGATCGCGGTGAAACGTATGGCTTTTTCTTTGCGCTAGAAAATCGCACCTGGAGTTTGGGACCGTGGTCGTCGGATGCAGAGATGCTGTATTGCAGAATTGCCGATGACAAACTCGCGCAGTTGATTATGATCGGCGGGAGTAGGGTGAGCTGGCAAGGGCAGCCGCTCGTCGAAACAAGCGGGGCGACGAAGTTCGCCGAATGGCGAAAGGCAGACGGGATGCGGAATCCGGTCGATTGCTTCTTGACGACAGAATTGCTGGATGAACTCGCGCGAGGCTCGAAGACGCTGTCAATTGTCGCGAGCGCAACTTCTTCCTACGTGGAGAAACACTGATGTGCGGAATCGCAGGAATTCTTGAACTGAAGCGGGATGCGCGGGCGAACGCTGCGGCGTTGCGCGAAATGTGCCGGGTCATGGTGTATCGCGGGCCGGATGACGAGGGATTCTACATCGACGGCGCCGTCGGCCTGGGCATGCGGCGGTTGAGCATCGTCGACCTCGCGACTGGACATCAGCCGATCTCGAACGAAGATGGCTCGCTGTGGATCGTGTTCAACGGGGAAATTTACAACCATGGCGAATTGCGCGAACAGCTGATTGCGCGCGGCCATTTGTACAGCACGCACACCGACACCGAAACCATTGTTCATTTGTTCGAAGAGTATGGGGCCGATTGCGTAAACAAACTGCGCGGCATGTTCGCGTTCGCCATCTGGAACCGGAATACCAGGACGTTGTTCATGGCGCGCGACCGGCTCGGCATCAAGCCTCTTTATTACAAGCTGACGCCGGAGCGGTTGCTATTCGGGTCGGAGATTAAGGTTCTGCTGGCGCATGGTGGCATCCGCCCGGAATTCAATCGGGCGGCGCTGCCGGAGTACCTGGCGTTCGGGTATTTATCGGGTGAGGATACGTTTTACTCCGGGATTCAAAAGCTTCTGCCGGGCCACACGATGACGATGGGTCTCGACGGCAAGTCGGAGATCAAACAGTACTGGGACCTGGACGCGTCAAAGCTGCACGAGTCGCGCGATGAGAACTACTACGTCCGCACGTACCGCGAACTGCTGGAAGGCGCGGTCGAGAGCCATCTGATGAGCGATGTGCCGCTCGGGATGTTTTTGAGCGGCGGGCTCGACTCGAGCGCAGTGGCGGCGCTGATGACGAAGATCCGGCGCGAACCGATCGAGACTTTTTCGGTCGGCTACGGCGAGCAGAGTTACAGCGAACTGCCGTTTGCGCGCACGGTGGCAGCGCACATTCAGTCGAAACATCGCGAGGTGATCGTCGGCGAGGAGGATTTTTTTGGCGCACTGCCGCACTTGATCTGGCATGAAGACGAGCCGATCACGTGGCCGTCAAGCGTGTCGCTATATTTTGTGGCCAAGTTGGCGCGCGAAAGCGTGGTGGTGGTGCTGACGGGCGAGGGCAGCGACGAAACGCTGGCGGGCTACACCCGGTACGCCTTCACGTTGAAAAATGCGGCGCTGGACCGGGTGTATCGCGGCGTAGTGCCGAGCGCGGTGCGGCGGGGATTGCGAAACGTGGTGGCAACTTCGTCGCTGCTGGGAGCGACGCTGCGGCGAAAACTGGAACACACGTTTGTCGGAAAAGACGGCGGCGCGTGGGACTCGTTCTATTTCGACAATTTCTTTTCCGCGTTTGGCGCGGACGAACAGGCCGGCCTGCTGACGGCGGAGTGCGCGCGCGAGTTCGCGCCGCAGAGTGCGTACACAAATGTATTGGCATTCTGGGAGCGGTCGGCGGCGCAAGCCGGCGGCGAGATGCTGCAAAGGCTGCTCTACACCGACATCAAGACCTACCTCGTCGAGTTGCTGATGAAGCAGGACAACATGAGCATGGCGGCGTCCATCGAGAGCCGCGTGCCTTTCCTCGATCACGTGCTGGTAGAGTTTGCGGCGCGGATTCCGCGCGAGATGCAGATTCGCGGGCTGGCCGGAAAGCGGATTCTGAAAAAGGCGATGGAGGACCTGTTGCCGCACGAGATTATTTACCGGCCGAAGCTGGGATTCCCGACGCCGTGGAGTGGCTGGCTGACGGGGCGCCGGCTGGAGGCGATTCGCAGTCTGGTGCTGGAGCCGCGCAGTTTGCAGCGCGGATATTTCCGGCGCGAGGCGATTGAGAGGCTGTTCGACGAGCACGCCGCCAGGCACCGCGACAATTATGACCGCATCTGGCGCCTGCTGAATCTGGAGCTGTGGCATCGCGTCTGTTTGGAAGGCGAACCGCACAGCGAAGTTGCCACGCCGGAGATGCGGATGGTAACGACGACGTAGGAACGGGCAGGTTGCCGTGCGTTCCACGTTTGTGGCGCAACATTTATGGGTCAACATTGATGGCTCACCCCGGCATGATTTTTCTGATGTACCACGAACTCGAGATGGCAAGCCGCGGGTTATGCCAGTCGGAACCGGGATATGTCCGGTACATTCTGCCGGTGGAGACGTTTCGAAGCCAGATGAAGTGGTTGCAGCAGGCGGGCGTGCGCGGACTGAACGTGAGCCAGGCGCTCAAGTATCCCGCCGGGCCCGGCGTGTGCATCACGTTCGACGATGGCTGCGAGACGGACCTGATTGCGGCCGCTCCGATTCTTCGTGACTTGAACCTTAACGCGACGTTTTATCTGACCGCGGGATTTCTTGGGAAACCCGGCTACTTGAGCGCGGAGCAGGCGCGCGAACTGGATGCGGCGGGTTTCGAGATCGGCTGCCACTCCATGACCCACGCCTATCTTTCGGATTTGGACGAGTTCGGATTGAAACGCGAAATCGTTGAGGCAAAGCAGCGACTGGAGGAAATCATGGGGCATGAGATCGAGCACTTCTCTTGCCCCGGCGGACGGTACAACGCGCGTACAATTGCCGTGGCTCGGAGCGCGGGGTTCAGGTCGGTGGCGAACAGCGAGTTCCACGAGAACACGCCGGCGACGAGCGCGTACGATTTGGGGCGCGTGGCAATGCTGCGGGACCTGCCGCTCGGAAAGTTCGGCGCGGTTTGCCGGGGCCAGGGGCTTTGGAAAAAGCGCCTGTGGCACCAAATTCGCCGGGGCCTGCAAAAGATGATTGGGAACCGGATGTACGATCGAGTGCGCGGCGCCCTGCTAGGGGAATCCCCGGAGTAATCTGCGTAACCAATATTTGGGCCGAGTCTTTACCTTAAATTTAGGCAAACCGCTGATAATAAGACACAGGCAAAAAGTGCACGAGAACGGGCGTCCCGCGCGGCTTTCAGTAAGGTGACGAAAGGTCATACGCAGGGAACGCCGCGGCTCTGGAATCCGTACAGGCAAAATTCAGATGCACTAACGCGTATTCAATTGACCTTGTGATATCTGGGCAACGGCGTCCAGTATAGATAGATTCAGCATGTGGACACGCTCGACACGTCCCCACAATCGAACGTCGAGGTTTCATAATGCAGCGATTTAAAACTGGTTTTTCGGAAGCTGGCACACTCACGGAACGCTCTACAAACCGCATTTACCTGGCTGTAATTCTTATCGCAATTTCTCTAATTCTCAGTTCGTGCGGGACATCAGCGTCAGCGAGCAGCGCACAGGGCCAAGCGTTGGCCCTCTCGGGCACACTTCCCGCCGGGGAAGTCAGCCAATCCTATAATGCCGTGCTTTCTGTTTCTGGAGGCGCGTCGCCGTATCAATTCTCGCTGGCGTCGGGCGCATTGCCGCCGGGCGTGAGCTTGAATGCCGCTAATGGATCGTTCACAGGCCAGCCTACCGCGGAAGGCACCTATACATTTTCTGTGCAGGTGACCGACAGTCCGCGTATGGATAAAGGCACGCAATCGTATTCGGTGCCGGTCAAAGCCAAGAGTGGGATCGGGGTGAGCGTCGCTCCGGCCACGGTCACGGTCGCGTCAGGCGGAACGCAGCAATTTACGGCTACGGTCACGGGGACGGCAAACACGGCCGTCAACTGGGCGGCTTCGGTGGGTTCGGTGAGCAGCAGCGGACTGTATACCGCGCCCAGCGTAAAAGTGACGACGCAGGCGACGGTGACGGCGACCAGCCAGGCCGATCCAACGGTATCGGCGAACGCAGCCGTGACGGTCACAGCCGGGCAGGGACAGGGCCTGCAAATCAATACTTCCGGACTTCCGCAGGGAGAGCAGGGGCAGACGTACTATGCGGCATTCACAGCCTCGGGCGGAACCCAGCCGTACAGTTGGCGTATATCGTCGGGCAATGGCCCGGCGGGAATCACGCTGAACGCGGATGGAGAGTTCTCCGGCACGCCGACCGCGACCGGCGCCTTCAATTTCGGGGTAACGGTAACGGATGCGGCCAACCACACCGCCAGCGGGAATTTTAGTGTGTTGGTGGTGAGCAGCAGCGGCTACGACGGACCGGCGCAGCTCCCGATCGCGACCGTGGATGCTTCTATGGCGGCGTCTCCGGCGCCGGGTGCAGTCATCAACGTAAATGCGGGAGGCAATTTACAGGCGGCCCTGAACAGCGCGCAATGCGGACAGACAATTCAACTGCAAGCGGGCGCGACCTTCAGCGGGCCGTTCACATTGCCGGCCAAAGGATGCAACGACCAGAATTGGATCATTATCCGAACCAGTTCTCCGGACAGCGCGCTGCCGGCGGAAGGACAGCGCCTGACGCCGTGCTATGGGGGCGTAGCCTCGCTGGAGGGACGGCCGGCCTATTCCTGCCAGAACCCGAAGAATGTGCTGGCAAGGGTACAGATGGCGGTGGGTGGGACCGGCCCATTCGTGCTTGCGAATGGGGCGAATTACTACCGGATCATCGGCCTTGAAATCATGCGGCCCACCGGCGTGAAAGGAAACGCGACTCTCGTGGGACTGGCTGGCACCGCCGACCATATCATCCTGGATCGCTCCTGGCTGCATGGGCAGGCGCAGGATGAAACCTCCGACGGCGTTTCGCTTTCCGGTGGAACGTATATCGCAGTCGTTGGTTCATACTTCAACGATTTCCACTGCATCTCAGTTACTGGCAGCTGCACAGACTCGCACGCCGTCAGCGGCGGCGTCACCACAACGCAGGACGGTCCGTACCTGATCCAGAACAACTTCCTCGAGGCGGCGGGCGAAGCGGTGATGATGGGCGGCGGAGGCGCAACCTTGACGCCCACCGATATTACGATCACCGGCAACCACTTCTTCAAGCCGTGGCAGTGGATGAAGGGCAACTCGCCATTTGTAGGTGGGCCGACCGGCAATCCGTTCGTCGTGAAAAATCACCTCGAGCTGAAGAACGCAATCCGCGTGCTGGTCGAGGCGAACCTGATGGAAGATTCCTGGGGCGGCTTCTCGCAGAAGGGCCATGGCATTCTGCTGACGCCGAAAAATCAACACACCAGGACGGGAGCGAACGTTTGCCCGCTTTGCCAAGTTACAGATGTGACGGTCCGCTATACGCAGATCTCCCATGCAGGCGGAGGCATGGTATTGGCGACCGCCATCTCGGGAGACGGAAGCGACGGAGCGCCGGCCTTGGCCGGAACTCGCTTCAGCATCCATGATGTGGTGATGGACGACCTGAGCACAAAGTATTTTGGCGGCGGCGGCGGGTTCATGATCTCAAATAGCTGGCCCAAGAACCCAATCAACACCATTACCATCAATCACGTTACTGTATTCCCCGATGCCCAGAGCAGTGTCCTGTCGATCGGGAACCTGGCTGGCGATCCACCGATGTATGGATTGGTTTTCACCAACAACCTGACGACGACGGGCAGATATCCGGTATGGAATGTGTTTGGCGGAGGGCTGCAAAGCTGCTCGCAGGCTGACGTTCCCATTACCAGCATTGAGAACTGCTTCACGACCTATACGTTCCAGACCAACGGACTGATCTCCAGTCCGTCGCACTTTCCTCCATCGAAGTGGCCGACACAGAACCTCTTCCCGGCTACCCCGGCGGATGTTCAGTTCGTCAACTACAACAACGGCAATGGCGGCAATTACCAACTCCAGCCAACCAGTCCTTACAAGAATGCCGGAACCGATGGAAAAGATCTGGGCGCCGACATTGTGGGGTTGCAAGCCGCTTTGGGCGGAGTGGAATAGCGTTCGCCCGTTCGATGAAAGAGGTCCGCGGTTCGAGCCGCGGACCCTTTTCTTTTTGTGCCGTTCTTGCGCGAAATCGTCCGCGTTGGGCGAGGAGTCGCTTACGCGTCCTCCGGATTCACGGATGAGGCAGCGACCGCCTCTTCGCTATCCATCGAGCTGGGTGGGCCGGTCATCTGCTTGATGGCGGCGTCCCGCCAGCCCACGGGATGTTCGACCGTCCGCAGAAGCGGGGCAAGGATCGACGCGGAGAGACCTCGGCCCACGTCTCCGACAATCTGTACGGTGCTCGCCGAAAAATTCGCAATAGGCCAGCGAAACGGGTCGAAGGCATGGCGCACGAGCGATATCTTCCCGGGGTCATAGGCGAGCAGTTGCGCGCCCACCCAATCCATCGCGGCCGCGTTATTGGAGCCAATCATCAGGCCGAGATCGAGCGGGTCGGGCGCGAGCGGTCCATTTCCCTGCCCGGCAATCACCGCGTCGGCGATGTGGATCACGCGGCGTTGAATCTCATTGCTCATCGTGCCATCGGGCCGCCCGTAAAGCAGAATGCGATTCAGATCGAGGCACGTCCGCCAGATCGTGTCGTTGCCGGACCAGGAGCCGTCCATGCCGACGCGGTCGCCGCGAGCGCGGGAGGCCCGCACCAGCAGCGCGAAACAAAGATGCCACAGCATCCCGCCCGCATACGAAGTAGTCACGTTCTGGCGATCGCTGACGTATTCGAGCGCGCGCTTTAAGCTTCCGTCGTCAGGGTAATTATCGCCGCCGGTTTTTGGACCGCCGAGCCGATGATGCGGCAGATACTCTTTGTTGCCGTTGATGCCGATCAGATTCTTGAGCGCACAGGTGACGCCGGCTTTTTTGTGCGTCTTGAGCTTAGGGAGGTTGATGAGCACATCGGCTTCGACCACTTCGCGCGCAACCAAATATTGATGGACGCCCGGATGATGCGTCTTGGCCATCAGGCGATGGTCGTACCAGGCGACGCGAAATCGGTCTTCACGATTGCTGATCGGCTCCAGCAGGCTTTCGCGGCCCAGGTCGAAGAGAACGAATTGATCTTCGGATTGTAGATTCTCGGAGGCGACGCGCACGCCGCCCACCAGCACGCATGTAGTGCGGCGAAAATCGCGCACGCCCTTGAATCGCGGCTCGCGGCTCATCAATTGGCGCGACCAAATATCGAGGCCCGTGGATTTGACGAGAACGTCGAAATCGCAGCCCTGAATGGGCGCATCGCCGACGAGCACTTCGGCAGCGCCCGAGCGCAAGGCCGCATCGGTGGCGGCGCGAATCACGGAAGCATGCGTTACGAGGCAGTCGATTCCACCCGGGCCGTCATTCCGATGAAGAACCAGATTAGGTTTGATGAGGACGCGCGCGCCGCGCGGAATGACGCGGCCGAATGGGCCCTCGTCACTCGACCATTCGAGCGCATCGGCCAACCGGACAAGCGCCTGCGAAACGGCGTTGTCGCCCTGTTCGGCGGATGGATAAGAGCACGACGGCAGGCGCGCGATTCCCACCGCGGGCGAAAAGGCGTGAGTGGGAAGAGAGTTTTCCGTCATGTTCAAGAATTCGATCTCGCTGTCTCACGCTCGACGGCAGCGTCGGCGCTGACATCGGAGCGCGTGAAGCGATGCTTGCCGGCGGAAGAGAGGGCGATCGTATCCACTTCGCGCACATTCACGCGCACGGGATGCTCGGGTGTCACCGCCTGAATCTGTCGAATCGAATCCTGTATCTTGGCCTGCCGCTCCGCGGCGTGGCCGGGTCCGGGCACAATCAACAAATCGATCTCGTCGATCGCGGTCTGGTGAAATTGAAAGTTTACGATGCCGTCGCTGCCGTACATCAGGTGGGTGAAAAATTCGCCGTGCACAACGCGTCCGCCGGGGAAGAGGAAATTGTCGCTGGTGCGGGCAATTTCCAGCCGCATAAGCGGGAAATTACTTCCGCACGAGCAAATGTCGGAGGAGAGATAGCCGCAGTCTTCGTTGCGATAACGAATAAAAGGCATCGAGTAATTCTGAAGAGACGTCAGCAGGAAGGGCCTGGGCGCGTCGCCCTCCGCCTTGTCCTCTTCGATGGCAACAAAGTCCGCGTTGATGTGCATTCTGCCAAGCGCGCACTCAGCGGCAATGTTCTGCACTTCGCTGGAGCCGTAGCTGTCGAAAACCTTGCACCCAAAAACCCGTTCGATGGCTTCGCGCTGCGGCTGGTATAGCTTTTCCGCGGTGGTGAATGCGCCCTTGACCCCGCCAATGGTCTTGCCTTTACTTTCCAGAAATGAGGCAAACCGCGCGATGGTCGAGGCATATCCGAGGATCACGCGGGGGCGAATGCGGGCGAAAATTTTCTCCCAGTTTGCCATGTCCTTCTCGCCGGCAAAGAACGGATCGAACTGATACTGGCGGCGGATGATCTGGCGCACTTCAAATTCCAGGCGCGACATGGCATACAGTTTGTCGTTGCCGCCCCAGAAAAACGCAATCATCTCGCCCGGATGCCAGCCGCACTGGGTGAGATTTCGATAAGTGCCGGCATCGCTCGCCAGCATATACTCGCGGCTGCGAAAAAATTTCAGCGGCACGCCGGTCGAACCGCCGCTGAAGTGCGGGCACAAACTTTTGAGGGGCACATCTTCGCGCACCAAGTCGGGCTGGTTCTCGCGAATGATGTCTTTGGTCAGGATGGGAATCCGGCTGAAGTCGTCCCATGTGCGAATATCCTGGCTCTTCATACCCAACCGGCGAAACAGTGCGCGGTAGTAAGGCACGTGAGCTTCGGCGTGGGCTAGAATCGCCCTCAGGTCGCGGAACTGTTGCTCACGGATTTCATCAGGAGAGCGGAAAGGTGCGCTCTCAATTTCTTTGAGTTTCCCGAGCAGGTCCGCTCCACGCATTCGGCAGGCGGCGGCGAGCAGCGCGCGCCCCCAAAAGGGACCGTAATCCGCCGCAGAGGCCATCAGCGGCTGCTCCCCAGACCTCGCGCACCCGGACGCCGGCGGCCGCAACGCGAACGATTGCGGGCCATCATAAGCGGGAAGCCCTCATTCCGAAACTATAGCACGCGGCGAGCGGGGGCTATGCCAGGGCACGGCGCGCACCTTAGGTGACTTCGGTAATCACTGGATTCATAAGGCTTTCAAGCCGTCGCCCCGACGCTGCGTGTTAAGATTTTCTGTGACCCTTGCCGACGCCTAATCCAAGTGATCGCAAGCATTTCCCTGTCTTCGTGATGGGCTGCCATCGCTCCGGCACAAACCTGCTTTATGACATGCTGCTGTCGTCCGGCGGTTTTGCCATCTACCGCGGCTATTTGCCGATCTACAAGGTTCTGATCGCCCGCTATGGGGCGATGGCGAGCCGCGCACACCGCGAAAAGATCGTCGCAACCTGGCTGCGCAGCAAGGGCTTCCGCCGCACGGGACTGGGCCCGGAGTATTTTTCTCCGCGCATCGAAAACGAGTGTCGCACCGGAGGAGACTTCATTCGCGTGGTGCTCGATACGGTCGCCGGGCAGCAGAACGCCCAGCGCTGGGCGTTTTACGATCCCGACAACGTTCTCCATTTCCGGCGCGTCAAAAAAGACATCCCGAATGCACTGCTGGTGCACATCATTCGCGACGGACGCGACATCGCGCTCTCGCTCAAAAAAATGCGCGGCTTCGCGCCACTGCCATGGGACCGCGACGAAACCAGTAGCCTGGTTGCGACTGCGCTTTATTGGAAGTGGATGGTGCACCATGGGCGCGAGGCCGGATGCCTGTTTCCCGCCGATTACATCGAGATTCGCTACGAGGACCTGATTACCAATCCGCGCGAAACACTAGGCCGATTGGGCGGTTTCATCGATCACGATCTTGACTACGATCGCGTGCAGCAGGCGTCCCTCGGCAGCCTCTCCAAAACAAATTCGTCCTTCAAGGAAGAAGCGGCCAAAGAAAAAATCAATCCTCTGCGCCGCTGGAAGGAGCGGCTTTCGCCCGCCAACGTCGCCGCCATCGAAAGCACTGTCGGCGACTGCCTCGAGGAAAACGGCTACCAGCTTTCGCTTCCGGCAAACCAGCGCCGCATCAGTCCGCGCCACTCCATCATGAGCGCGGTGTATCCCGCATTCCTCAGCAGCAAACTGTGGCTCAAAGTGAATACGCCGGTTGGGCGACTGGCCAACATGTCGGCGCTCGAACTCATCGAAGAACCGGCGCCGGTCGCCGGGATGGCGTCGCACTCCAAACCATCATGAACACCGCGACCAAGACGCCGGACGTGCAGGCGCGCGCTGCGTCGCCTGGAGCGCCCCCCTCCACTCCGCGCTCGCTGGCGCCCGTGTTCGTCTTAGGCTGCGGACGCTCGGGGACGAAGTTTCTCTATCACACGCTTCTTTCCGGCGGAGGCTTCGCCGTCTATTTCGCCGAGAGCAACACGTTCAACCTGCTCGGCGTGCGCTTTGGCAATCTCGCGCGGCGCGCCAACCGCCGCAAGTTGCTCGATACCTACTACAAGAGCAATCTTTTCGAGCGCACTGGGCTCAAGCGCGAAGACGTCGACGAGCGCGTCATGAACGATTGCCGCAATGCCGGCGACTTCTTGCGCATCGTGATGGAGGCCATGGCGCGCCGACAGGGCGTGCCGCGCTGGGCCGAATGCACTCCGCTGCACCTGCTCAATCTGCCGCTGATCAAGCGCCTGGTGCCCGACGCGCTCATCATTCATATCATCCGCGACGGGCGCGACGTCACCGCGTCCCTGCACCGCATCGGATGGATCCGTCCTTTCCGCTGGGACCGCAGCCGCGCCTGCATTGTGCCGGCCATTTTCTGGCGCTGGATTGTCGGCAAAGGCCGCCGCTACGGTCGTGCGATGGGCGGCGACTACATGGAAGTTCACTACGAGGATGTGGTACGCAATCCGCGCGAAACGCTGGCCCAGATCGGCCAGTTCATCGAGCAGGACTTGGACTATGATCACATCCAGCAAGTGGCGCTCGGTTCGGTGCACGATCCAAATTCTTCGTTTCGCGGCGATGGCAAGGAGGCTGAGGCGCAGACAATTGGGCGCTGGAAGACGAACTTCACGGCCGGCGAGGTGCGCGACATCGAGAGCATCCAGGCCGACCTGCTGCGAGCGACCGGATATGCGCTGACCACACCGCCGGACGAGTTGCGGCCGTCGCTGGCCGTGCGCCTGATGAGTTTTCTCTACCCGCTGTACTTCGATCTCAAATTCTGGTTGAAGTCAGAAACGCCATTGGCCCGCATGGCAAACACAGGACGCATGGGAATCAACAAGAGCAAAAGCATCCACAAGAGTGGGGGCGCCCCATCCTAGCGTCGCGTTTTTGGCGACGTTAAGGTGGGTTCACAATAGACGCTGAAACAATGTCGGCAGACCACAATCCAGCCAATCGGCGCGCAGAAATCGACCAGCACATCGCCGATGGCAACTTCGATCGCGCGGCCAGCGCACTGCGCGAACTCTGGCGGCGCGAGGCCAGTTCGGCGACGGCCAGTTTTGTCAGCTCACGCCTCGACCAACTGCGCGAAAAACTTCCGCTCTCGAAATTCAAGCTCGCCATTCTGCGTTCGTTCACGGTCGAGCCCATTCTGCCGCTGCTGCGCGCCGAAGCTTTCGCCTGCGGAATCGATCTCGCAATTCATCTCGGCGACTTCAACACTTACGTGCAGGAGATCGTCGACGCCGACAGTTCTCTCTACCGCTTCGCGCCGAACGCGGTCGCACTCGCGGTTCGCAGCGAGGATGTAGCGCCCGATCTTGCCCGCGGATTTTCCGACATGACGCCCGAATCCGCGCAACAGGCCGCGGAGCGCGTCGTGCACAACTATGAGCAGTGGGTGAATTCATTCCGCGCGCACAGCCAGGCCGCGCTCATCCTGCATTCGCTCGAACGCCCCATGCATCCGAGCTTTGGCGTGCTCGACAGCCAGAGCGAAACGGGACAATCCGGCCTCACCCGCCAGATCAACCGCGAACTGCGCCGCATTGCCTCCGAAGTGCGCGGCGTATACGTGCTCGACTACGACGCGCTGGTCGCGCGCTACGGCAGCGCGCACTGGCATGACGAGCGTAAATGGCTGATGGCGCGTCTGCCCATCGCAGCCGATCATCTGCTCCACATGGCGCGCGAGTGGATGCGTTTTATCGTGCCGCTTACCGGCCGCACCGCCAAATGCCTGGTCGTCGATCTCGACAACACGCTCTGGGGCGGCATCATCGGCGAAGACGGCATGGCGGGGATCAAAGTCGGCGCGGAATATCCCGGAGCCGCGTTCCAGGCCCTTCAGCGCGCGATGCTCGACCTGGCACGCAGGGGAATACTGCTGGGGATTTGCAGCAAAAACAACCTTGACGACGCGATGGAAGCGCTCGAAACGCATCCCGGAATGCTCGTGCGGGCGAAAGATTTTGCGGCAATGCGGATCAACTGGAGCGACAAGTCGCAGAACCTGCGCGAGATTGCACAAGAGTTGAACATTGGAATCGATGCGCTCGCCTTTCTCGACGACAATCCGTTCGAGCGCGAGCAGGTTCGCGCCGCGCTGCCGGAAATCACCGTCATCGAAATTTCCGCGAATCCGCTGGAATACGCCACGGCCGTGCGCGATTGCGCGGCCTTCGAGCGCCTCGCGTTGTCGGCGGAGGATCAGCAGCGCACCGCCATGTACGCCGAGCAGCGCCAGCGCGCCACGGCCGAACAAAAATTCCAATCGAAGGAAGATTTTTTCCGCTATCTGGAGCAGGAAGCGGATCTCGACCCAGTCAGCGATTTGACGCTGGCGCGCGTCGCGCAACTTACGCAGAAGACCAATCAGTTCAACGTGACGACGCGGCGTTACAGTGAAGCCCAAATTGCGGAGATGGCCAAACGCGCGGACTGGCACATCTTCTCCATCAAAGTGCGCGACCGTTTTGGCGACCACGGACTGGTGGGCGTCGCGATCACGCACGACAACGGCCAGCAGTGTGAGGTCGATACGTTCCTCTTGAGCTGCCGCGTAATCGGACGGACAGTGGAGACGGCGCTGCTCGCGCACATCGCCAAAAGCGCCGCGGAGCGCGGCTGTCAGCGTCTCATCGGGTGGTTCCTGCCCACGAAAAAGAATGCGCCGGCGCGCGATTTTTATCGCGAGCACGGATTTGCGCCCGGCGAGACCAACGACAGCGGTACTCTGTGGGTGCTCGACTTGAAATCCTCAAAGCTGGCAAGCCCGGAGTGGATTAAGCTGAACGTGACAGAAACGGCGACCACGCGGTAAACGCGGAGTGAGCATTAAGTTCGCAGAGAAACATTGACCAGTTCTCTGCGTCCTCAGCGCACTCTGCGGTTCGAGATTTTTTGCCGATGGCAAACGAGGGAAGCGATTTGAGCACGTTCGATGAAGTGCAAGGCATTGCCAGCGACATCTTCGGAGTCGCCGTGGCGAAGCTCACTGCTGATTCCTCTCCCGACACCGTCGACACCTGGGACTCGGTGCAACATTTGAACCTGGTCCTCGCGCTGGAGGAACGATTCGGCTTGCAACTTTCTCCCGAAGAGATCGACCAGATGAAAACGCTGGGCACGACTGCGGCGCTGATTCAAACCAAACTTCAAACCTCTCCGAGATAGTTTTGGCTATCGTTATCCAGCCATATCGCCCGGAACACGAATCGGCGGTGCAGGATTTCAATCGCCGGTTGCAGAAATCTTCGGGCGATCCAAATCTCGTTTTCTCGCAAAGCGCCGTCCCGCGCTGGCTTCCGCCCGTCGGCAACAGCCCTGTCTGGAACGAGTTCTACGTGGCCGTCGACGCCTCGCCGGGCGAGAAGCCATCGGTGCGCGGAACTTACGCGTTGACGCAGCAGATGATTTTCATTCGCGGCAAGGGCCTCGAGCGAATTGCCTGCTATCATCACCCGCTTTCCGAAGGCATCGTCGACCGGAAATACGCGAGCGTGGGGGTGCTGCTGGCGCGCGACGCACTGGCCCGGCAGCCTCTTCTCTACGCGCTCGGCATGGGCGGAGCGGACACGCCCATCGCCAAAATGCTCAAGGCCCTCGGATTCACCCTGAGCGCAATTCCCTTCTATTTCCGCGTCATGCATCCGGCAAAGTTTTTGCGCGAGATGCATGCTCTGCGCAAGGCGCGTGGGCGCCGAATGCTGATGGATATCGCAGCCGCGACTGGATTGGGATGGATCGCGATCAGGTCGGCGCAAGCAGCCGCCAGCGTGCGAGCCGGACGACCGAACGCGGGGCCGGATTTCGCCGTCGACGAAATCGCCACCTTCTCCGATTGGGCCGATGAACTCTGGACGCAGGCGAAAGAGACCGTCAGCTTCGCCGCAGTGAGAGACGCGAACACGTTACGGATTCTTTACCCCGAGCACACCGCGACTACGCGCCGTTTGCGCGTGAGCCACGAGGGCGCGGCAATCGGGTGGACCGTTGTCGGAATCCGGCGCAAAGATGCGAAATTCGGGGAGATGCGGGTTGGCTCCGTTGTGGATTGCTGGGCCTCGCCGAAGAACATGTTGTCAGTCGTGCGCGCAGCGGTTCGTGCGCTGGAAAAAGATGGAGTCGATCTGATTGTGTCGAATCAAAACCATCAAGCCTGGCGCGGCGCTTTCGAGCAGGCAGGATTTTTGAAAGGCCCTTCGACCTTCGTCTTCGCCGCGTCCAGGAAATTGTCGGAAATGTTACAGCCGCTGGAAACAAACCAGCCGTTGTTTCACATCACGCGCGCCGATGGCGACGGCTTGCCCGCCAACTTCTGAGATTTTCTCTTTAGCGCCTTCGCCGGAGGGGCGTGAGGTTTCAAGGTTGCAAGGTTTCATGAAATCTTGATGGGATTTCGCTTTGAAGCCTTGAAACCTTCACACCTTGACCTTTCCCTACGGGCTCACCCCGCCCGTGTGGCAGTCCGTGCAGGTCACAGCCGTCATATCGCCGAGATCGACTGGATGCTTGAACTGGACGCCGGGCAGTGAGGCGAGGTTCACGGTTTTCTCCTGCTCCACCAGGACGGTGTGGCAGAGGTTGCAATCCTTGGGAATGACTTTTCCCTCCGCACTGACGTGGTTGTCGTCATGGCAGCGGAAACAGCCATTGAAGTACAAGTGGCCGATATTGTTGGGATGCGTCCGCCAGTCCACTTTCATTTCTGGAAAAAAGGTCAGCTTGTAAATGCTCTGGACTTCATCAATGGCGCCGTGAATCTCGGGCTGCCGGGTCTTGCTCAGGTCAGGGTACTTGGTGGCGTAAAAATCGCCAATGGTTTTGGCGATACCCTGCATAGCAGCATCGGTGTTTTCGTATTTGCCGGTGAGCGCCGCCACGGCTTGCTGCTTGAGGAAGGGCAGCGAGATATCGAGGTGGTGCGCAGTGATGGAGCGATCCACGGAGACCTCTGGGGACGTGTAAATGTGGGTGGGACGGTTGTGGCAATCGACACAATCCATGCGGCGTTTGACGGCCTTGCCAATCTCGTCTTTGGTGAGCTTGGAGTCTTTGGCGTAATACTCGGTAACGGCGCCTTGTGCGTTCTTGACCCGCACGTAGGCGATCACTTGGCGCTCCTCATCGCTGGCGACGTAAGTGACTTCGTTGGCGGGGTCCACATGCCAGTGAATCCCCTCGGGTTCGCCCGCTGAGGGATCGCCGCCGCCGGTCTTGATCAGGAGGCGGATTTGCAGGGGGGTGTTGTTTTCATCGCTGTTGTAGTGGTTGAAAACCTTTAGCTGGGCTCCGAAAAACTTTTTGGGCCAGTGACACGCCTCGCACGTTTCCGAAGCGGGGCGCAGGTTTTGGACGGGAGTTGGAATGGGCCGCGGAAACGTGTTGAGCGCCGTCTTGAAAACCTGACGGGCGCCAGAAAGTTTCGATTTGACGTACCAGGTGGCGCCGGCCCCGACGTGGCAATCGACGCAGGCCACACGCGCATGGGGAGACTGCTGGTAGGCGACGAACTCGGGATTCATGACCGAGTGGCAAAGCTGTCCGCAAAAACCAACCGAGTCGGTGAAGTTGTAGGCCTTGTAACTGCCAACGACGCTCATGCCGACGAATACGATCATGAAGGCGAGAAAGAAAGCAACTGCCCCACGCTGCGAAGGATCGGAAAAATCGAGACGCACGTAGGGAGCAACGCCGACCGACTCCAGGCGCTTGCGGCGATAGTAGAAAGCGCCAAAGATGGCGAGCGCCAGCCCGAGTACCAGGAAGCCGGGGGCAATCATGTAGGCGAGAATGCCCACATAAGGGCTGGGGTGGGGCGAGGTGACGTCGATGAAAAACAAGAACAGTATGTTGCCGAGGGCGACGACGGCGAGAGCGAGTCCCACGATGGAGATGGGATTACGGATGAGATTGGCGATGCGGGCCAGGCCGGCGACGGGCAGCGGAGCGCTCGAACTATCTTCGGGCATGGTAGGACTCAACCTCCGGATCAATTTATGAGGAACTAAAAGCTTATATCAGAAAATTCCTGCACCGGCAGCGACGCCGGAGTTCTCGGCTTGCAGCATTTCATGTCTCAGACACAGAGTGTAATTCTTCCCGCAGTTTCCTGATTCTTCCCCACTTTCCTAATTCCGTCTTACTTTTTCTCCGCTCAATGACGCGTAGGCTTCTCGGACGTCTCGTTTTCGGCGCCGGGCGCGGAATCGCCGTTGCCGGCCGCATGCGACTCGGCTGCGAGCAGGGTCGCGCTGTCGAGGCCATGCTCTTCGCTGTAGTGGTGCGCGGAAACCTTGCCATCCCACCAGGCCCAATTCATCGGGTACACGTCGGGGTCGAGGAAAATCTGATAGAAGTGCCACACGATAATGGCGAGCGTAGCGAGAATCGCCTCATAGAAATGGACGGCGGTGGCGACATCGAGCCACCAGCGCGGGAAGAGATGGCCGACCACGACCTTTCCCCAGAGGGCAATGCCCGTGGCGGCCATGACGAATACGCCCCAAACCAGGGCCCAATACTCGGCTTTTTCGGCGTAGGTGAAGCGTTTGAATTCGGGCTTGGAACCGCCGAGCCCGAGATAGTAGCGCATAACGCCCACAACGTCGGTAGCGTCTTTCGGCTCCGGCAGCAGGTCGAGGATCAGTTTGCGGCCGTCGCGAGTGAGCGCCGCGTAAACCAGATGGTAAACGCCCGCGCCGATCATGATGACTCCGGCGATGCGATGGATGATTGGGCGCACGCGCTCGCCCATGCCCGGGATCAGCGAGAGGAAAGAATCGGGATACTTGAGCGCGAAGCCGGTGATCACCAGCGTGAAGAACGAGAGCAGCAGCGTGAGGTGCTGCCACCGCTGGTTGGCGTTCATGCGGGTGACGATTCGCGGATAGGCGTCGCGGCGGAGAATGGCTTTGCGCCGCCAGATGATGAGATTGTGCAGCAACATGCCGCCGATCACGCCAAAGATCATCAGCAAGTAAAAGCTGCGGATCCAGCGCACCGCTTTGCTGCCGATGTCGGCGGAGAGCGGCGCGTCCACGTGGATCTTGCCGAGCGTGAATTTTTCCGAGGCGCCGGGATGGCACTGGCCGCAAGTGCGCACCAGGTTGGCCGCGTTGATGGTGGAGCGCGGATCGCTCGACGGCAAAATGTAGTGCGAACCGTGGCAACTGGCGCAGTTGGCGACGATTTGCGAGCCGCGCTCGTTCGCCAGGCCATGATAGCTCTCAAGATAAGTCGAGGCGCGGGAGCCTGCGACGCCGATTTCCTGCGACAGCCGTACGCCTTCATGGCAGCGGGCGCAAGTCAGCCGGGCGAGGTTCTGCGCGTTTACCGGGGAGTTCGGATCGAGGTGCGACTTAATGGAGTGAATGCCGTGACAGTCGGTGCACACGGGAGCCAGCGAATTGCCGCGCGCGATGGCCTGTCCATGGATGCTCTGCATGAACTCGGCCTTGATCGATTCATGGCACTTGCCGCAGGTGGTGGGAACGTTGAACTTGAAGATGGAGGACTTATCGTTGCTGGCGGGAAGGATTTTGTGCACGCCGTGGCAGTCGGTGCAGACGGCAGCCTTGGTGGATCCGTTGGCCACGGCGCGCCCGTGCACGCTCTGCTGATAGGACAAATACTCCTGGGTACTCTGGCCGGCGCCCGCCATCACGAATTTCTGTCCGTGGCATGTGCCGCAGGTGGCGGGAATATTGTTGTGGTGAACAGGCGACTTCGGATCGTCGGCGGCGAGAATCTGGTGCGGGCTGCCGTGGCACGCCAGGCAAGTCGGCGCCTGCTTGTCGCCATCTTTGCGGGCGATGGCGTGAACGCCCTGCTCGTAGCCGTGTACGGCGTCTTCGTGGCAGGTCGCGCATTGCTGCGGAACTAATTTATCGGCGTGCTGCACCTCGTGCGTTTTGCCGTGGCAACTGGCGCAGGCGGCTTTGCCTAGAATGGAGTGCACGCTTTGCGGAACCTGCGCCGTCTCGTCGGAGTGGCACGTCGCGCAAGTCGGCATCTTCATGTTCTTCGGATGCGGATACTCCTTCACTCCCTCGTGGCAGGTGGTGCATCCGAGATCGCCGTGGACGCTGGACTTGTGTTTGGCGGGATCGACGTGCAGACTCTTGCCCGACTCGGATTTCATTCCCGGATCGCCGTGGCAGGCCAGGCAGTCCTGGTCGCCGGCAAGGGCCGGCAAAGCCCAGAGCAGAGTGAAGGCCATCGTGAGGCCGAGGCGCAATCCGAGTTTTCTTGCTGCCGTCATGGTGACGACTCCTTTAGCGATACGCAAAAATCATGGCGTAAATAATCCAGATCACCACGCTGAAACCGATGCCGAGCGCCACCCAGGCAAAACCACGAATCGTGCGTACCACGATTTCCGGTTGCGGCTCTTCCATGTGTTCGTCAAGTTGGCCGCTGGCGACGAGGGCTTCGTATTCGAGCGGCTTGTCGCGCTTGAGTTCGGCGAGCGGCATGTGGCCGGTGAAAACAACGGTGTCCATCGGGAACTTTTCCGGCCGCAGGTGCGTGTTAAAAAAATGCACCGTGAAGATGAAGCCGGTCGCCAGTAGAGCCTCGTCGCTGTGAATGATGGTGGCGATGTTGATGAACGATCCCGGCAGCAGCCTGGTGAAGAAAACCGGGAACCATAACGTCAAGCCGGTGGTTCCGATGACCGCGATGCCCCAGAACACGGCGAAATAATCGAATTTTTCCCAGTACGTCCAGCGGCCGTATTGTGGCCGCGGACCCCGCCCGATGAACCACTTCATGGTAGCGATGAACTGAACGAGATCCTGGCGATTGAGCATCATGGAATCGGGCCCGAAGATCAGCGCGAGCCACGATTTGCGCTCTTTCTTCTTCAGCTGAATCAGGCTGTAGACGTGCGTGGAGAACACGCCAAACATCAGCACCGCGGCGGTGCGGTGAATGTAGCCCGCCGTCTGGAATCCCCCGAAAATATGCGAGACGATGACCGCCCATCCGGTGTAAGAAAACTTGAGCGTCATGCCCGTCGTCGCCAGGCTGATGAAGCTGACGATCATGCAGGCATGCAGCGCGCGTTGCAGCCGCGTGAAGCGCACGAACTCGCGCTCGGGCCGCAGTTGCATGCGGCGTTCGGGGGCCGGCAAAGGCGTCTGGATCGGAAGGCCGAGATCAGTTGCCATGGTTTCCATCCTTGCTGACGCCGTCGGGTGAGTTGCCGTCCGAGGCCGCCGGCGAACCAGCGGCGTGGGCAGCGGCTTCTTCGGCGCGTAGTTCACGGCGCATTTCAAGAGCTTTCGGCAGCCACAGCAAAGTGTGAATCCCTCCAAAAACGAATGTGGAAAGTAGCAGCGCGGTCATTCCCCAAAACGTCCAGAACAAAAATGGATATTTCTTCGGGTCGTGGTGCGTGGCATGGGTCAGATAGCCGGCAAATCGCCGCGTGGCGTTCGAGTGGCACTTCTGGCAAGTCGCCACCACGTTGGCGCGGCTCAGGTGCGAGCGCGGATCGGTCACCGGCAGAATGTCATGCGAGCCGTGGCAGTCGTAACACTTGGCAGTGTTGGTATATCCAAGCCGCGAAACCTTGCCGTGATAGGTCTCGAAATAAGTTTTCGCAATCTCGCCGTGGCAGCGCCCGCAGGTGTTCATGATGTCGAGCTTGAATCCGGCCTCGTCGGTGCGGCGAATCGAATGAGCCGTGTGGCAATCGCTACAAACGGGCAGAGGCTTGTCAGTCTTGGTGACCGAGGCGGAGTGGACGCTCTGGATGAACTGCTCCTGAATTCCGTGATGACAGGCCCCACACGTGGCGGGCACGTTCTTCGGGTTCACGCTGGAATCGGGATCGGTGCGCGGCAGAATTAAGTGTGCGGTATGGCAACTGGTGCAAGTCGCTGTCACGGTCAACCCGCTCTTGTTCAGCCCCTGGCCGTGGATGCTTTCCGTGTAGTGCTGAATAATTTCGTGCTGGCGGCCGGTGTAGCGCACCGCAGCCTTCTGCCCCTCGCGATGGCAGCCGCCGCAAAGCGTCGGCACATTCGTGGGGAAGCTGACGGACTCGGGATCGTGCTTGCCGAGGACATGATGACTCCCGTGGCAGTCCTTGCAGTTGGGAGCATTGTGGTCGCCGGAAGCCTGCAACTGGCCGTGGCGGCTGCGCTGGTAGAGCTGTCCGACCTCTTCATGGCACTTGCTGCACTCGACCGGATGCGTGATGGTTTCGCAGGGGCGCACGCGCGAGGCGTTGACCTCCGAGTGGCACTGGCTACAAGCCACTTTGGCGTGGCGCGAGCCGGCGACGTCGGCAGCCTGCACAAACATTGCGCGCCCGTCCGCGGCCTTCAAGCTCTGGTTAGCATGACAGCGCATGCAATCGGCATCGGCCATACCCTGCGTGTAAAACACGTTGCGTACCTTGTGGGGCTGATGGCAATCGATGCAGGCAGGGAGGGTGTTGGCCTCTTTCTGCCAGAGTTCGCCGCGGATCGTCTTGCGATGGACTTCCTGGATCTGGGCGTGGCACTTGGTGCAGGTGGCCGCGATGTTGCGCCGGTTAATCGACGAGTTGGGGTCGGTATGCGGCAGGATGTTGTGCGGTGTATGGCAGGAGGCGCAGGTCGCGGCCACGATCAGGCCCTTCTTGAGCACTGCCTCGCCGTGGATGCTCTCCGAGTAGTTTTCCAGAATATTGTGCTGGTCGATGTTCCGGTTCATCTGCACCGGCGTGCCTTCGCGGTGGCAGCGGCCGCAAACGAAGGGGATGCGCAGAGGGGCGACAGCCGAGTTCTTATCCTTGACTGGAACGATATCGTGATTGCCGTGGCAGTCCACGCAGTGAGGTGCCAGCGTGTCGCCGCGGGCGATCGCCTTGCCGTGCAATGAGTTAGAGTGCTGCTTGTACTCTTCGGTGTGGCAGGTTCCACACTCAACCCGGGCCAGGGGGGCATTGTGGGGAAGCTCCTTGCCCTCCAGATCGGCATGGCAGTTGGTGCAGGAGAGCGGGCCATGGACGGAAGACTTGAACTTCTTGGCATCGACGAAGCGGGAGACGGTTTTGCCGCCCTTGGTGGTAGTAAGGGACTTATCGCCGTGGCAGGCGAGGCAGTCGTCGTTGGAGACGTCGGCGGCAGGGGCAGCGCCCGCAGTGGCCAGAAATAGGAACAGAGCGGCCCAGGCGAGCCTCCTGACGGCCCTGTTGCCTGCCCATCCTGCCATGCCGTACCTCCCCGTTTATGAACTGTGGTGTTGAATAACACATCATCTTGCGGGGTGAATGCACCAAGGGGCAGTGAGTCAGCGCACCTCCGGACGTGACTCGGGTCACATAAAGGAGGTGCCGGGGGTCGCACCCATGTGGAAATGGGGCTCCGCCCCCTCCAAGCCGAGCGAAACTCGGCTGGTTTTTCGGTATCTCTGGAAGTCACTTTTGGGATTAGTGAATTAGTGGGCGTCTCGGGACAAAGCTCCGCCTTGTCTAAGCCGAGCCAAGCTCGGCAGGCCTTCGGCTAGCACCCGGCAATCACTTTCCCCAAGCCTCAGTGAGTCAGAACCGGGCCGTGCGGATGACTATGCCGCGTGCGCACCAGGCCGACCGTGCGAACCCGATCATAGGCCATGTGCAAGTCTTCGCTCAACAGATGCACAACGTGCATGCAGGTTTCGCCATGCTCGCGGAGAAAACTCAGCAGGTCGCGGCGCCGCACTTCCGCGGCTTGCAACGGCTCCAAAACCTCGGCCGTCACTTCGTAACATCCGCCGGCCAGGGTGGCGCTCAAGCCGAGGACTTCGCCCGCCGAGGCCACGCGCAAAGTCATGCGCCGACCGCTCTCGGAGCACACCGTGAGCCGCACCCGCCCCTCGCAGAGCAAAAATACCCCGCGCGCCGGCTGGCCCTCCCGGAACAGGATGGTGCCCCGCGGATGGACATGGAGAGATTTGATGCCGTCGAATTCCTGGAGCGCATCCGGCGCCAAATCACAGAAAACACGATCCGGACGCTGCGGACAGTCAAGGCAGCTCTGCGACATATAAAATTCACTCCTGAATGTTGATACGCGCAAGCGGGGAGGATAAACAGTGATTCGAGTCACCCAAAATGGTGACCCTTGCCACACCGGTTGTGGCAGGTTAGCTTCCGGAATCGGCTCTCGCCGCTCCTAGCCGGTGGTGGCGAGCGAGCGCAGCGCAGCCTTGTTGCGGATGACGAGCGTCGAGCCTTTGGTCTGGAGAATCTGTCGCTTTTTGAGATCGGCGAAGAGGCGCGTCACCGTCTCGCGCGACGTGCCGATCATCTGCGCGATCTCTTCGTGCGTCAGCGCCAGTTTCAAGCGTGGCTCCTGCTTCTGCGACTCGCCGTTGCGCGAACTCCATTCGATCAGCAGCTTCGCGAGTTTTTCGGCGGCCGAATGAGATAAGCCGAGCGACCGGACTTCATGGCACGCGACGTTGTATTTCTCGCTGAGCTGCTCGGCGACCTTGAAGCAGGCGTCGCTATGCTCCTTTAGAAAGCGGAGAAAATCATCGCGCTTGACGAAGTTGACCTGGCAGGGATCGATGGTTTCAGCGGTCAATTCGTAGGCCTTGCCGGAGACCGCGGCGCTCAGCCCGAGAACTTCGCCCGGTTCGGCGATTTTGAGGATGAGAGTTTTGCCGTCGCTCGCACAGATCGAAAGTTTCACGCGCCCTTTACACAGGACGAAAATGCCGCGCGGGGCCTGGCCTTCGACGAAGAGAACCGCGCCCTTGGGGTAGGCAGTGGCGTATTTGATGCTCTCGAACGATTGCAGCGCCGCCGTCGGTAGATCGCAGAACAGCCGTTCAGCGCGCATTTTGCAGGTAAGACAACTTTCGATAATGTCTAGTCCGTATGGTGAGAGCATCTCACACCCCTTTGTGACCTCGTTGGGAAGTAGCGTGTTCGCGGTCCGCACTCCCTGTGACGAGTATCACGCAATCAGTGTGCGGCCCGGCCTAACTTGCGGCGGTGACTTGTGGCACAAGTAGTTGTGATGCCAATCACAGGCTGTCTTATGGCGCTTTCGGGGGATACGGAACCCGCGTATTTACTGGCGTATGCGCGGTTTTCCGGGCATACTTAGCTGTCGGTTTTTTGAACCAAACCAGGTTTATGGGGAAAGCACCTGTGCCCATTCTTCACGACAACAGCCAATTCGAAGCGCCCTTAGAGCGCGTGAACCACCCGATTCCCGTTCCGGAACCGATGCCGCCAATGGCGGACCCGGAGACGCAGCGCAAGCGGATGTTACTGGCGCTCGGAATTCTGCTGGTGGCGCTGGTGGCCGTAATTGCCCGGGACTGGGATTTCTGGTTTCCGCCCCGCGCCGAGACGGCCGAGGCCGCCGCGCTCCGAAAAGCCAAGGCGGTGGCGGCGGAAGTGCCGACCCCGCACGCTCCCGTGGTGGTGGAGCGAAAGCCCGTGAATAACGCTGCGCCAGATGTTCCCTTCACAGCGACCACAGAACGGGCCGCCCTGCCGCCGCTCCAGGTGGAAGTGGTGGCGGGAAACCGCAGCGTCAAAGTTCCGGCGGGCAGCACCGCAATTCATGTAGACGTTGGCTCGGGAGCGCCGGGTTCGGCAGCCGCCGCGAGCGGGACGGCGCCGCCCGCAACGGCGTCTTCGGCATTGCGCGCCGGAGTGCAGGTCTCGCCGCAAGCCGCGCAAAATGTGACGGTCAGCGTGCCCCCGGACTATCCTCTTCTAGCACGGCAAATGAAGGTGCAGGGCGCGGTGACGCTGCAAGCCCTGATTGCGCGCGACGGCACGATCCAGGAATTGCGCATTCTAAGCGGGCCCGACATTCTGGCAGCGGCCGCGCGCGAAGCCGTAAAACAATGGCACTTCAAACCGTATCTCCAGAACGGTCAACCCGTCGAAACCCAGGCCCGCATCACCGTGAATTTTACGATCTCAACGAATTAGGCAGGCTCCAAATGCGCCGTCCCCCGGCCAGTTTCCGCTCGCCCGTTGCTTCGTCCCTCCGTTGTTCCCTCTGTTCTTCCCTCCAAATTTGTTTGCTGCTTTGCATGGCGATCGCTAGCTTAGCTGTGCCAGCGAAAGCCTTTGGCGCAGCGAAAGGAGCCGCGATGGCATTTACCTTACGAATTTCCGATTTCTCCAACGGAGCCGACATCCCCGAGCAATTCACCTGCAAAGGTGAGGACCGATCTCCCGCGCTCGAATGGAGCGACGCGCCCGCCGCGGCGAAGTCGTTGGCATTGATTGTCGACGATCCCGATGCCCCCGCCGGAACCTGGGTGCATTGGGTCGTCTTCAATATTCCGGCGAGAGGGCACGCGTTGCCAGGCGGAGTTGAGAAGAAAGAACAATTGCCCGACGGAACCCGCCAGGGCCGAAACGATTTCGGCAGGGTCGGCTACAACGGGCCGTGCCCGCCGCCCGGCAAATCCCACCGCTATTTTTTCAAGTTGTACGCGTTAGATGGCGCTCTCGGCCTCGCGCCCGGCGCAACTAAAAGCGACGTGGAGCGCGCCATGCAAGGGCACGTCCTGGCCCACGCGGAATGGATGGGCAAATTTCGCCGCTGACCCGGCCATCGAAGACACGAGCGCAGGCCAGTGGCTCGTGGTTCAAAGCTCGCGGCTCGAAACTCGTAGCTCGCGGCTCCCCCAAAATTAAACGGGCGTCCGGATTCTTTCGAATCCAGGACGCCCGGGCAGCCCTCCCCCAGAACTGCTCAATAGGAATGTAGGACTATGTCCACTTTCTGCAAATGGCCCGCGTGTGCTAATCGAATTCCACGAAAGTGCCAGAACGATAAGCCGCTGATTTTAGGCCGGATTTTGTACGCGACCAGCGATGACGGTCGGCCTGAACGGTCGGCACGGGCCTTTCGAGTGCGACCGCGGGTGGCACGCGCCGCAATGTAGCTTCGGAGTCGGCCATTCGGCAGGCCTATCAACCCCGCGCCCAGGCGCGAATGCGATCGAGGTACTCGGGACACGCCGCCGCAACGGCCGCCGAAAAGCTTTCTCCCAGTTCGAAATTTGCGCCGGTCAGCGTCAGCAGCCACGCCTCCGGCTCAGCGTGAAAATAGCGCGAGGCAAGTTCCAGTACGCCCGAAGGATGGAGATCGTGCGTCAGTGTCCCCGGCTGAAAATAAGGGTCGCGCAGAATCGCTTGGCAGCGAATTTCTCCCGGCACGCCCCCGTGCGAAGCATCGAGGAAGAGCACGCGCGCAACGCGCGAGGCAAGTTCGCCGTGCTCCGGAAGAAGCTGGTGCGCGGCCACGACGCAAACCTCAGCCGAAGAGAGTTCGGATTCGAGCGCAATTGCCGCTTTGTATGCGACCCCGTCGTCGGACCGCAGCGGATTGCCATAGCCGAGGATAAGAGATGCGCGCACAGATTTATAAATTGTAGTGGGGTTAGGTTGCGATCGCTCGTGTTCGCGGGAACGAGTCGTGTGCCTACTTCCGCCGAAGTTCGTCGATCACCGCACCGTCCGGCGCAACGAGCTGGATGGCAAGTGCCAGCCGCCCGTCGGCATGGGTCGAGCAGCTCAGGCAAGGATCATAGGCGCGGATGACGGCTTCGACGCGGTTGAGCATCCCTTCTTCGAGCCGCTCGGCATGCACAAAGTGCCGCGCCACCTGGAGAATGCTGCGGTTCATGGCCAGCCCGTTATGGCCGGTCGCGATGATCATGTTGGCCCATCGCATCGAGCCGTGATCGTCGATTTTGTAGTGGTGGATGAGCGTGCCGCGCGGCGCTTCGGCAACGCCTACGCCTTCTTCGCTGTTCGGCCGCGCGATGGCGCGCACATGTTTCGACAGGATTTCGGGATCGTCGAGCAACTGCTGCATGCGCTCGACGCAATAGAGAATCTCGATGAGCCGCGCGTGGTGATAGTGGAACGAGCTGAGCACGGCCGTGCGCTGGATCTCGTGGAACTCGGCCATCTCCTGGTCGGCGCGCCGCGTGCCGAAGCGGTCGGCGATGTTCAAGCGCGCGAGCGGGCCCACGCGGTAAATGCCCTCGGGATAACCCTTCGGCTTGTAGTAGGTGGACTTGAGATAAGTAAAGGGCTCAACTTTCTCGCCGAGAAAATCGTTGTAAGTCGCGGGATCGAGCCCGGTGGCAACGACGTAGCCGCCCGCGTCCACAATGCGGATTTTGCCATCGTAGAAAGTCAGGCCCCCGTCGTCTTTGACGATGCCGAGAAACAGCGTGGGAAAATTGCCGAACGAGGTGATCTCCTCGCGAAAGTTTTCGGTCACGCCTTTGAACCACTCCAGCGTGAGTTGCGCGATCGTCAGCATCTCCGGCAGCGCAACGAGAATGGCGTCGCGGTTGGCCACCGAGAGCGGTTCGCTGACGCCGCCCGGCACCACCCACGCGGGATGAATGCGCTTGCCGCCCAGCCGCTCGATGATCTGCTGGCCGAATTGCCGCAGACGAATGCCGTTCCGCGCAATCTCGGGCGATTCCGCGGCCACTCCAAAGATGTGTCGGCGCGCCGGGTCGGAGTCGAAGCCCAGAATGAAATCGGGCGACGAAAGATGAAAAAAGCTGAGCGCATGCGACTGGAGCACCTGGGCCAGCCCAAAGATGCGGCGCAGTTTTTCGGCCGCCCGCGGAATGCGCACCGCCATCAGCGCGTCGCACGCCTTGGCCGATGCGATCAGGTGGCTTACAGGGCAGATGCCGCAGATGCGCGCCATCAGCGACGGCATCTCCGTAAAGGGGCGCCCTTCGCAGAATTTCTCGAAGCCCCGAAATTGCGTGACGTGCAGTTGCGCGTCGGCGACGCGCCCGTGCGCGTCCAGATGCAGCGTGATCTTGGCGTGGCCCTCGATGCGGGTGACGGGATCGATCAGAATGGTCTTGCGGGTTGTTGGCTCGTCGGGCACGTCACTCCTGAATGTTGCGGCCTAAGCGGCGGAGGCGCCGTTGAGGACTTTCACTTCACGTCAGCGAACTCCCTGGTCACGCTCCAAAGTCACGCTCCAAAACGCGTTCGGGGGCTCAGGTCCGGGCTCCGGCCTTCGAGCAACTCGGAAACCGCGTAAAAAATCGTGTCGGCCGAGGGCGGACACCCGGGAATAAAGACATCGACCGGCACGACTTCGTGAATCGGCCGAACTTTTTCCAGCAGCGCCGGCACGCCTTGCGTCGGCGTCCCCGGATCGAGCGTCACATTTTCCTTGTAGGCGCGGTCGAGGCTCATCTGGAGCGGGAACTTGTTGCGCATCGACGGCACATTGGCCGTCACGGCGCAATCGCCCAGCGACACCAGAATCCTCGTGCGCGCGCGCACCACCTGAATTTTGTGCAGATCGTCCTCGGAAGAGACCGCGCCCTCCACCAGCGCGATATCGACGCCCGCCGGAAACTCTTTCTGATCGACCAGCGGCGAGTACACCAGATCGGCCTTCTCCGCCACCGCCAACAGCCGTTCATCCAGGTCCAGAAACGACATGTGGCAGCCCGAGCATCCATCCAGCCACACCGTTGCCAGGCGCAACTTGCTCACGAATGCTCCTCGCGCATCTGCGTCAGGTAGGGTAGGAACTCGCGGCGCTTGAGCATTTCTGCGACCGACTTGCCTTTTTCAAAGAGCGCGCCGGTCGGGCACACATGCACGCATTTGCCGCAACCCGTGCACGTTTCCGACGTTCCCCAGGGCTCGGCCAGATCCGTGATGACCAGCGACTCAATGCCGCGTCCCATGAAGTCCCAGGTGTGCGCGCCTTCGATCTCGTCGCAAACGCGCACGCACCGCGAGCACAGAATGCACCGGTTGTGATCCACCGAAAAGCGGTCGTGCGACGCGTCGACGTCGAGGTTCGGATAGCGGTAACGGAAATGCACGTGCGTGATGTCCAGCTTCTGCGCCAGCGTTTGCAGCTCGCAGTGGCCGTTCGAAACGCACACCGAGCACACATGGTTCCGCTCGGTAAAGAGCAACTCGAGGATGTTCCGCCGATAGCGCTGCAGCCGCTCGGTCGTGGTCGTAACCTCCATGCCCTCTTCCACCAGCGTGGAACACGCCGGCAGCAGCCGGTTTGAGCCCTTCACCTCGACCAGGCATAGTCGGCACGCGCCCACCGGCGACAGTCCCTTGAGATCGCAAATTTTCGGAATGAAGATGCCGTTCTGCCGCGCCACATCGAGAATCGTCTCATCATGGCGCGCACTAAAATCGCGGTCATCGATCTTGAGTGTCTTGATGGTGGAGGCGCGAATCATTGGTCGCCTCCTTTGCCGGAGCCGAGGTCAATCGCAACCGGCGCATCGGGATTGGGTGGTTCATTTGCAGCGTCGTCTCCATTTTCACTGTTGCAAACGCCCGCCGGACAGCGATGCTCCTCCACGTGCGCCTTATATTCTTCGGCAAAATAGCGCAGCGTACTGAGCACGGGATTCGGAGCCGATTGTCCCAGCCCGCACAGGCTGGTGTTTTTCAGCAGATCGGAGAGTTCCTCGAGCTGCGTGATATCGGCGGTCGAGCCGCGCCGCTGCGTGATCTTCTTCAATAATCCATGCATGTGATACGTGCCGACGCGGCACGGCACGCACTTGCCGCACGACTCGCCCATGCAGAAATCCATAAAGAAGCGCGCCACATCCACCATGCAGGCGGTATCGTCCATCACGATCATGCCGCCCGATCCCATGATCGAACCGGCCCGCGCCAGATTTTCGTAATCCACCGGCATATCGAGAAACTGCGCGGGCAGGCAACCGCCCGAAGGCCCGCCCGTCTGTACCGCTTTAAACTGGCGCCCTTCGGCCATGCCCCCGCCGATTTCATACACCATTTCGCGCAGCGTGGTGCCCATCGCAACTTCCACCAGCCCCGTGTTGTTCACGCTGCCGGCCAACGCAAACACCTTCGTCCCCTTACTTTTTTCAGTGCCGATCTGCGCGTACCACTCGCCGCCATGGCGAATAATCGGCGCAATGCTGGCAAAAGTTTCCACATTATTAATCAGCGTCGGCTGACCGAACAGGCCTTCCATCGCAGGATATGGTGGCCGTGGCCGTGGGATGCCGCGTCGCCCTTCGATCGAGGCCAGCAGCGCCGTCTCTTCGCCGCACACAAATGCGCCCGCGCCCAGCCGCAAATCGAGGTGGAAACTCATCCGGCTGCCGCAGATGTTGTTGCCCAGCAGGCCCAGCCGCTCCGCCTGCTTGATCGCGATGCGCAGCCGCTTGATCGCCAGCGGATACTCGGCCCGAACATAGATGTAGCCCTCGTTCGCGCCCACCGCAAACGCCGCAATCAGCATGCCCTCCAGCACGCGGTGCGGATCGCTTTCCAGCACGCTGCGATCCATGAACGCGCCGGGATCGCCCTCGTCCGCATTGCAGACAACATATTTTTTCTCGCCCGGCGCTTTGGAAACCGTGCTCCACTTCAGCCCCGTGGGATACCCGGCGCCGCCGCGCCCGCGTAAACCGCTGCGCGTGATTTCCGAGATCACCTGTAGGGGCGTCATGTCGCCCAGCGCTTGCATCAGCGAGGTGTAGCCGCCCGCCGCAATGTAGTCCTCAATCCGCTCGGGATCGATGTTCCCGCAGTTTTCCAGCACAACTTTCTTTTGCTTCTGGAAGAACGGCACATCGGTCGGGCAAACCAGCCTGCTGACGGGCGCGCCGCCCACGCTCTCCACCAGCGCCGGCGCATCTTCCGGCGTCACGTGCTGGTAGAGCGCGCTATCTCCGACCGCCACCAGCGGCCCGCCCGCGCACAAGCCCATGCAGCCAACGCACTTTACCTCGCAATCGCATTCGCCCCCGCCCGCCGCTGCCTGCCGCGCCGCCACTTCCTTATCCAGCGCGGCCTTCACGCCTTCGCTCTGGCAACTGACGCACCCCGCTGCCATGCACACCTTAATTCTGTGCTTGAACTTCGCCTGGCGTTCGCGCTCGGCTTCGGCTATCTGTTCCAGTTCTTCAGGAGACATGAGATTTCCATTTCGCCAGATGGTCACGCAACGCCTGCGGAGTCACTTTGCCAGCAACATCCCGGTCGTAGACCACCGCCGGCGCCAGCCCGCACGATCCAAGACATCGCGCCCCGAGCACCGAAACTTTCCCGTCCGCCGTAGTCTGCCCGGGCACCACGCCCAGTTCCTGCTTGATCGCCGCCAGCAACTGCGGCGCGCCTTTGATGTAGCAGGCCGTCCCGATGCACACCACGCACGTGTGCTCGCCCGGCGGCCGCAGCGAAAAAAAGTGATAGAACGTCGCTACGCCGTACGCGCGGCTCAGGGGGACGCGCAACGCGCGCGCCACAAAGCGCAGCGCATCCAGATCCAAATACCCGAAAACTTCCTGTACGGTATGGAGCGATTCGATGAGTCCGCGCGGGCTATTGCCCATGCGGCGCATGGTGGCTTCGACTAACTTCCAGCGCTTATCGGCACTGGGCGGGGCAGGGCGGTTGGGATCGGGCGTTACCGGCAACTTTCCTTCTTTCGCGGCAAGGGCCGTAAGCAAGAGTTTATGAAACTCGCCCGCAAAATGCTGTGACTGCGCGCACACCACTGCCGTGACGAACGACACGCTGGTTCTAGTCCTTAGTCGTCAGTTTTCAGTTGTCGTTTTCACTTGTCGGTTATCAGTTTAGTCGGAGATGCTTAGCCCACCGGCTGCGCCAGTTCCGCAAAATGCTTCTGCTTGCGCTGCTCCAGCCAGTTCATCCATTCGCGCAGTCCGTCGCCCCCGAGGCTCGCCACCTTCACAACTTCCATCTCAGGATGCACCCGCCTCGCATTTTCCAGCGCCAGCGTCGCGTCGAACGGCACGTAGGGCAGCAGATCGGTCTTGGTCAGCACCATCAGTTCGGATTTAAAAAAGATCGACGGATATTTCAGCGGCTTGTCTTCTCCCTCGGTCACGCTGAGCAGCACGATCTTTGCCGCCTCGCCCAAGTCATAGCTCGACGGGCACACCAGGTTGCCCACATTCTCCACGATCAGCACATCGATCTCATCAAGGTTCCAATCGGCAATGTGCTTCTCAATCATCCGCGCATCCAGATGGCACGTGCCCCCCGTCACAATCTGTTTCACGGGATACCCATACCGCTTGAGCCGGTTCGCGTCATTCTCCGTTTGCAGGTCGCCCGTCAGCACGGCAACGCGGCTCCCCGCGGGCAACTTCTCCAGCGTTTTTTCCAGCAGCGTGGTCTTGCCCGATCCCGGCGAGCTGATCAGGTTGACGACGAACACGCGGTGCTCGCGGAAACGCTCACGCAGTTCGGCCGCCACGCGGGCGTTCTCGCTCAGAACTTTTCCTTCCATCGCAACGCGTTCCATATCAATTGACCTCCCGTTCGCTCCCGCAGTCCCCACTCGCGGATGCCTGTTCCGCGTCACCCAACTCTTCAACTTCCAGGTATTTAAATTCTAGTTCATCGCCGCTGATGCGTTCGATAACCATGCTCCCGCATGCCGGACAGAGCAACTCGTAATTGCTGATTTCAAACTGCTGTCCGCAATCATGGCACCGGCTTCGGCCCGCGGTGTACTCCACATCAAGCTGGAGCCCGGCAAAATCGGTGTCGATGGTGAGCGCCTCAAATGCGAACCTCAAAGCATCCGGATCGACGCCCGCGAATTGCCCGATCCGCACTCCCACTTTGATCGCCCGCGCGCCGGGCCGCCGCCTCAACTCCGCAGCCACACCGTCGAGAATCGAATTGGCGATCCCCATCTCGTGCATAACTTATTTGGAAAACCCAGCTCAGCAGATCCGCGGCAACTGATCCCCGGCCAGCATATCCACGCAGCGCGACGTCCCCAGCGCCGTCCGAATCGTCACGATGGGCGCATCCGATTCCACCACCGTGCCCACAATCTGCGCTCCCCGCCCCAGCGGATGCTCGCGCATCGCCCGCAACACCGCATCGGCGGCCTGCGGCGCAACTACCGCAATCAGTTTACCTTCATTCGCCACGTAGAGCGGGTCAAGCCCCAGCATTTCGCACGCCCCGCGCACTTCTTCGCGAATCGGAATCGCGCTCTCTTCCAGCCGAATGCCCACCCGCGATTGCTCGGCGATTTCGTTCAGCGTACTCGAAACGCCGCCCCGCGTCGGATCGCGCAGCACGCGAATTTCATGACTCGCGTCAAGCATCGCGGCCACCAGCGTGTGCAGCGCCGCGCTGTCGCTCACAATCGGACACTCAAACTCCAACCCCTCGCGCTGCGCCAGAATCGCGATTCCGTGCTCGCCGATCGAGCCGCTCAGCAGAATTTTATCCCCCGGCCGCGCCCGGTTCGCCGAGAGTTCGAGATCATCGGGCACCAGCCCAATCCCGCTCGTATTAATAAAGAGTTCGTCGCCACTTCCCTTCTCCACTACCTTGGTGTCCCCGGTCACGATTTCGACGCCCGCATCCCGTGCCGCATCGCGCAGCGAATGCACCACTCGCCGCAGCACCTCCATCGACAGGCCCTCTTCGATGATGAAAGCCACGCTCAGAAAGAGCGGCTTCGCCCCGCCCATCGCCAGGTCGTTCACCGTCCCATGAACCGCCAGAGACCCAATGTTTCCGCCCGGAAAAAACAACGGCTTGACGACGAAGGAGTCTGTAGTAAAGGCCAGGCGCGCGCCTTTCACGAGTATGGTCGCCTGGTCGTCAAGCCGGGACAAAACTGGATTCGCAAATGCCGGAAGAAAAATCGAGCGCATCAACTCCGCGCTAAGCCGACCCCCGCTGCCATGCCCAAGCACAATCGTGTCCTTAGCCGGATGCGGTGCCGGACAAGTAAGCTGTGCCAGCGAATTGGAGTTGTCCGTCATGGTTAGCTCTTTAGTTCTTAGCTCGAAGCTCTCAGCTCCAAGCTCTCAGCAAATTGTTAACTCTTCTCGCTTTTAACTGACAACTGAGAACTGACAACTGGCAACTGTTTCTCTGGCGACTGTTTTCCGTGCCTCCGATAGTTGTAATACGCCGCGCACGCCCCCTCCGATGACACCATCGGCGCACCCAGCGGATTCTGCGGCGTGCACCGCATTCCGAACACTGGGCAATCGGTCGGCTTCTTCAGTCCCTGCAACACCTGCGCGCTGATGCATTCGGCCGGCTCATCCACGCTGATCGACGCCAGCCCAAAGATCCGCGACGCATCGTAGTCGCCATATTCGTCGCGCACCCGCAGCCCGCTTGCCGGAATCACGCCAATCCCCCGCCATTTCTGGTCGGCGATTTCAAAGACTTCCTGAATCGTTTTTTGCGCGGCCAGATTGCCCCGATAGTTCACCGACCTCACATACTGATTGTCCGCCCGCGCCTCGCCCCCCTCCAGTTGCCGCACCAGCATCAGCACCGCCTCCAGAATATCGACCGGCTCGAACCCCCCGACTACAATCGGCACCCGAAAATCACGCACCAGCGATTCGTATTCGCTATAGCCCATCACCGTGCAGACGTGGCCCGGCGCGATGAAGCCATTGACGCGGCATTCGGGCGAGGTCATCAGCGCGCGAATCGCGGGCGGCACCAGCACGTGCGAAACCAGCACCGAGAAATTTCCAATATTTTCCTGCTTCGCCTGCCACACCGCCATCGCATTCGCAGGCGCGGTTGTCTCGAATCCCACCGCAAGAAAAACCACTTTGCGTTCGGGATTTTGCCGCGCGATCTTCAGCGCCTCGGTCGGCGAGTACACCACGCGCACGTCGCCGCCGCGCGCTTTTACGGTCAGCAAGTCGGTCGCCGAGCCCGGCACCCGCAGCATGTCCCCATACGAAACCAAAATCACTTCCGGCCGCGCCGCCAGTTCCAGCGCCTTGTCGATCGTTTCCAGCGGCGTCACGCACACCGGGCAGCCCGGCCCGTGTACCAGTTCGATGTTCGGCGGCAGCAGTTCGTCGAGCCCGTAGCGCATGATCGTGTGCGTCTGCCCGCCGCAGATTTCCATCAGCACCCAGGGTTTGCGCACCGTCCGCGCGATCTCGGCCAGCAGTGCGCGGGCGATGTCTGCGTTGCGATATTCGTCGATAAACTTCATCCGGCGGGCTTCCAGCGGGCCGCGATAACGGCCGCGAGTTTCACTCTAGGACGGGGTGAACATCGACTCGGTGATCGAGATCACACGGCTGAGTGATTAGGAGGGAAAGCAAAAGCAAGAAAACCAGAAGCCGGCAGATTCATTCGCCAGTTATCGGGCCGCGTCCGCGGGATCTTCCTCCGGTGGGAGTTCTTCTTGGAGCACCCCGATTTCGGCCAGCGCCTCGTAGGTCCGGCGCGCTTCCTCTTCGTCGATCTTGCTGATCGCGAAACCTACATGCACCAGAACGTAGTCTCCCACCGCGGCCTCCGGCACAAAGTCCAGCCGCACCTGGCGCACCGTCCCGCCAAAGTCAACTCGTCCCGTGCGCGCAAATCCGAGATCTTCAGCGCTCAGAACCTTTCCCGGTATGGCAAGACACATGGCGTGCTCCAGGGGTCCAGACTTCTCCCCAGACGGTTATCGCCCACCCGCACACTTCCAACAGTGACCACCGTCACTCGCCCCTGTGAGCGCAAAGCGCGAGAGAGCACACTCGGCTCAGGCTACGGCGCAATCACCATCTTCCCCGGCGGCGTCCCATTCGTCGAAAAAGGAGAGCTCTCGATCACGCTCGGCTGGCCGGTATTTTGATCGTACGTGTAGGCCTGAATCCCGCTCGGGCTGCCGATGTAAAAGAAGTTCCCTTTAGAGTCGATGATGGCAAACAGCGCCCCCGCGGCCACGCTGAACGGAGAATTCAGCACCTCGGTGAGTTGGCCGTTGGAGCTGATCGTGAAGCACCAGATGCTGTAATTGGCCCCGGGCGTGGTCGCAAACAGAAACCGGTTATTCGGATCGACGACCAGCGCCGTCGGCCCCGACCCCGCAATCGCCGTGAAGGGCGAGCCATCCACCGGAGAAAGGTCGCCATACGTCGCGCCCGCGGTCGCGTTGATGCTGTACGCCGAAATGTTTCCAACCGTACTCGACTGCGGATTCACCGCCGATGTGTTCGCCACATAAAGAAAACTTCCGGTTGCGTCCACCGCCAGCCCCGACGCGCCCGGCCCGGAATAAAACGGGGAATGCGCCACCGGCGTGAGCGCACCGGTTGACGTATTGAAATTAAACGCCGTCACCGTCCCAATCGCCGAGTTGCTCACGTACACCAGATTCCCCACCGCCGGCACCAGAATGTCGCCCGGCCCCTCATTGGCATAAAAAGGCGAGCCGGCCACGGCCGTCAGCGCGCCGCTGCTGGTATCGATGGAAAACACGGAAACATTGCTGGAAAGGCTGTTGCTCACCAGCAGATATTTGCCGGAGGGATCGATGACCGCATTGCTCGGACCGCTGCCGCCATCCGGGACCGGCGTGCCATTCTGCGTCAGCGTTCCGTCGCTCGCCACATTAAAAATGGAAACCGTGTTGGCCTGGGAGTTCGCCGCATAGAGAAACTTATTCGCGAGCAGCGCCACCCCGTTCGGCGAAGTGCCCGCCACCTGGGGCGTCTGTGACTCCGAGGTAATCGCGCCCGTGATCTGGTTGATGCGCACCAGCAGCACTGACCCGCTGTTGGGCAGCGTCACATAAGCATTTTGCGACTGCCCGAACACCGGAACCTTCTTGTTTCCCTGGCACGAAACAAACAGCGCAATCGAGAGCACCATCGCGGCCACCAGCGTGCCGCGCACAAAACTTTTACCCCGCAGCGCAGCGCGCGCCGCTCCCTGAAAACTCATCAGAACCTGCTCCTCACTTATCGGATGTGCGACGTAGTTGAGAATACCATCGTGCACGAGGAACCCCGCATTTCGCAACTGCCGGAACAACATTACCGGACGATCGCCCGGCAACGATCACCGGATAACGAACGCCGGACAGAAGATGATTACTGGACTGAAGACTACCGGGACAAAACATTAGATGCGGTCGCCCGAGCCCAAAGAAGTAAGGATTTCCCCCCCCGTTCTCCTCCGTCTCGATATTTCCTACCCTCGCCCCGGTTTAAACTGATTATGATCCCGTAGCCGCATGATCGACATTCACTGCCACATTCTGCCCGAGGTCGACGATGGCCCCGCTTCCTGGGACCTGTCCGTCGAAATGTGCCGCATCGCCGCCGACGACGGCATCACCCACATCGTGGCCACTCCCCACGCCAACCATCGCTACGCCTACGACCGCCCCTACCTGTTAGGCGTGGTCGAACAACTGCGCGCCAAAGTTGGCCCCGCGCCCGAGTTCAGCCTGGGCTGCGACTTTCATCTTTCCTACGAAAACCTCGAGCGCGTCCTCGACCGCCCGCAAGACTACATGATCGGCGACACCAACTACTTGCTCATCGAACTCAGCAACTACAGCATTCCCGCGCAACTCGGCGACTGCTTCCGCCACCTCGGCGATCACGGCCTGCGCCCCATTCTCACCCATCCCGAGCGCAATCCGATTCTGCAGCGCACTCCCCAGCGCGTCCTCGAGTACGCCGAACTCGGCTGCCTCATCCAGGTCACCGCCTCATCGCTGACCGGCTTCTGGGGCGAGCGTCCGGAGACCGTCGCGCGCTGGCTGCTCGATCGCTCCGCCGTCCACATACTCGCCACCGACGCCCACGATGCCCGCCGCCGCGTCCCCATCCTCTCCGCAGCCCGCAACGCAGCCGCCCGCATAGTAGGCGCAGAGTACGCCGCCGCGCTCGTCGAAGCCAATCCCGGCGCCGTCGTAAAGGGCCAGCCCATCCCCTTCTGCCCGCGGCCCGTCACCGGGTAGAGAGATTGCGCCCAAAAAATCTCGTTTGCCAGAAGAATTCAGAAGAAGAATTCAGAAGAAAAAGGTGCGGAGAGTTACTGCTGCGGAAGCACGTTCTTAGGTGGGTCCGGCTTGGCCGGTGCTTTGGGATCGCCGCCGGGCACCGAGGTCATCGCGCTCTCCGGATTGAGCAGGTGATCTGTGCTCGGCCCAAGCCCCAATTTAATCAGCGCCCGCGAGTCCGGAGTCGTCTTCGACTGCCAGCCCTGGTCCGCCTGGTAGCGCTGCATGGCCGCTTGCGTCGTGCTGTCCCACATGCCCGAAGCCTCGCCCTCCATGTAGTGCTCTCGAATCAGCGCCTCCTGAATGGCCCGCGCCCGGTCCGCGTCAATAATCTGCTGCCCCCGCTTCGCTGCCGTCTTTGAATTCTTCGCGCCCTTCTTGCTGCGCGAAGTCTTGCTCACGTGCGTCGTGCCGGAGTGCGTAGCGCTCGAGTGCGTCATGCCGGTGTGCGTCATGCCGGTGTGCGTCGTGCTGTGCGTGACGCCAGTATGCGTGGTCCCGGATTTGTGCGCCGCCGTCTTGCTTGCCGAATGCCCGGAGTGATGGGTCGATTTTTTCGCCGGTCCCGGCGATCCGCTCTTTGCCATGCTCGCCGAATCGGAGGTCTGCGCAATCGCGCAATGCGCGGCGACAAAGAGCAGAAGTGGAAGCCCCACCCGCCCCCATCGCCGAATTGCTTCCCCGAATCGCATGGTTAAAATTGCCGGTCCCTCGCCCGCCCTGGCGCCTGCCTTTATATCACTCCACTCGCGCCCGCGCCAACGCACGCCCCTCGCCTATCGCGCACAAAAAACCGGCGAGATCAGCTATCCCAATCGTCCCCCACCGGGGCACGTTTGCCAATCTCGCCGGAGTCTCTCTTAGTTACGGAAGTGTCCCCGCCAAAAAGATCGTCCCATCCTGCGCCCGCGATCCCCGCGGCCGCACCAGGAACACCACATCCTGCCCGCTCTTCAGCGACGACTCCAGCTTCGTAAAGTCCTCCACGCTGTTCACTGGCGTCTTGTTGACCTCCAGAATCACGTCGCCGCGGTTCAGTCCCAGGTCCTCCGCAAACGATCCCTGCTTCACGTCGCGCACTACCACGCCCTTGCCCGCCGCCATATTCAGTCGGTCGGCCAGTTCGGGTGTAACGTTTTGCACCGTGATGCCAAATTTGCTGACCTTCGGCTCTTCCTCGCCCTGGTTTTCGTCTTCCTCGCCGAGGCGCGCCGCAAATAGCTTCGAGCGATCGGCGATCGTAACCGTCGTCTCCTCTTTCTTGCCGTTCCGTATAAATGTCAGCTTCGCCTTGCTGCCCGGTTTGCGTGAAGCAATATCGCCCACCAGGTCGTCGCCATTTTTCAGGTCTTTGCCATCGACGGACGTGATGGTGTCGCCGATCTTCAGTCCGGCCTGGTCCGCCGGGCTCCCCGAGATCACGTTCGAAACCGTCACTCCCGCGCCGTAAATGCGCGCAATCGCCGGATTCGGCTGCGCCGCAAACTCAATCCCAATCGAGCCGCGCGCCACGCGGTGCTCCGGCCCAATCAGCTGGTTATAAACCAGCGCCACCGTGTTTGACGGCATGGCAAAACCCACGCCCGCATACGAACTCGTCTCCGTCAAAATCGCGGTGTTGATGCCGATCACCTCGCCCGCCATGTTCACCAGCGGTCCGCCCGAGTTGCCGGGATTGATGGCCGCATCGGTCTGAATAAAGGATTGAAACTGCCGCCCCGGAACAATATTCCGCCCCTTGGCTGACACAATTCCCGCCGTCACCGTTTCCTGCAATCCAAACGGGCTGCCAATCGCCAGCACCCAATCGCCCACCTGCATGCCATCCGAGTTGCCAATCTTCGCCGTCGGCAGCGCGTGGTCCACTTCAATCTTGATCACTGCCAGATCGGTCTCCTGATCCATGCCAATCAACTTGGCGTCATGTCCCGGCGTCCCGTCCGGTTCGCCTTCCAGCTTGACGCGGATGCGATCCGCCTTCTCCACCACGTGCCGGTTGGTGACGATGTAGCCCTTGCTGTCAACAATCACGCCCGACCCGAGCGACCGCTGCCGAATCGTCCCTGCATCCGCGCCGCCCTGCCCGCCAAAAAATTTGTCGAAGAAATCCTGGAACGGCCCGCCCTGGTCTCCGCCCTGATCGCCCTCGCCGTTGTCATCCTGGTCCGGGTTCGGGTTCGGATGCACCATGCCCTTCCGGTGATGCGGATTCTTAATCGTCGACTCCGTATTGATGTTGACGACGCTTGGCTCCAGCTGTTTCGCAATCTGCGAAAACGCATTCGAAAGCTGCTGTGGCGCGGGCACCTGGAGCGGCGTCGCGTCCGACGACTTCGGCCCCTCCTTGCCCTTCACGCCGTAAGAAATTACCGTGCCAATCAGAATGCCCAGCGTAAGGGTCGCCAAAATCGTAAGTGTGTAAGCCCACCGGTTGGCCTTAAGCCGCAGCCAAAAAGCGCTCGCGCGCGAGTCCATTGCTTCCTCCTGAATAATGACGTGCCGAAATAATGCCCTGCCGACTAACGACTTGGCGTAAACGCCGCAATTCTTAATTATACCTGTGCCCGCCAGCCGCAGGCCCAGCTCTGTCACTCTACTCACTTAGACGCAAAAAAAGGGCCCTGGGCTAAGAAGATTCCCTGCGGCCTGGGCAAGAGAGGGTTTTCAGATCACCAGATCACCCGATGTCCCGGTCACCCGATGACCTCACAGCCGCAAAGTCAGCAATGCCAAAAACACCCCCGTATACGCCGCGATCACCAGCAACACCAGTAAAGCTGCGATGTTGAGAATGTTGAAGATTCCCCACGGCCGGTCCGCCGCGCCCAGCGCCAGCTTCCAAAGCCCGATCCCGCCCAACAACGCGCAAAAACAAACAATCGCGCACCCCATCAATCGCCCCTGCGCCACCCGCGGAAACACGATCAGATAGGTAACTGTAGGCAGAAAACTCACTGCTGGAATCAAAGCCAGCCCCGCCCCAACAAAAAAGTCGCGCTCCCGATCCCGCCCAGCAATAAAGATCGGCTCATCTTTCATCGGCTCATCTGACCATCGGGTCATCTCATGATCGCCTCATCTACCACCGGGCCATCGGGTGATCAAAAATCAAAATCAAGCGGGGACGGGTTTTCAGATCACCCGATCACCAGATCACCCGATCATCAGATTCCCAAACCGTTTTGCCGCCAACTACGGTGCGGAGAACTTTCGTCCCCAGAATTTCCCGCGGCCCGACCGCAGTAATGTCCCGATCCAGCACCACAAAATCCGCCAGCATCCCCGGCTCCAGCCGTCCCTTCGACTTTTCATCAAACTCTGCAAACGCCGCGCCCGTCGTATACGCCGCAATCGCCTGCTCCATCGTCAACGCCCGCCCCGGATAACTCTTCTTCCCATCCTCACTCTTCCGCGTCACCGCGCAATAAATCCCCCGAAACGGCGTAACCGGTTCCACCGGATAATCCGTCCCAAACGCCAGCGTCACTCCGTGTCCCAAAAACTCCGCCCACGCATACGAAGTCTCCGCCCGCTTCGCTCCCAGCCGCGCCTCCGCCCAATTCATGTCGGTCAGCAAGTGGCTCGGCTGCATGGACGCAATCACCTTCAGCTTTTCAAACCTCGCCACCTGCTCCGGCGTCGTCACCTGCGCGTGCTCTACCCGCAGCCGATAATCGTCTCCCCCATCGGCCGCCTTCACCCCCGCCTCTTTCGCGGCCTTCTCCGCTTCGGCAAACGCGTCCAGCGCCATCTGCACGCCCTTGTCCCCAATCGCATGGAACCCCACCTGAAATCCCGCCAGCACCCGCTCCCGCGTCATCGCGTTCAGCTTGTCCGGTTCGTACTGCGGAATCCCCGTATTCCCCGCATCGTCGCTGAACGGCGCCAGCATCGCCGCCGTCTTCGACCCGAGCGACCCGTCCATGAATCCCTTCAGCATCCCGGTATGCAGCATGGTGTCGCCCGCCGCATGCGCCGCGCGCTTGCGCTTCAACTCTGCGATCGAGTCGTCAAACGGCAGCCACTCCGAAATCCGCGCCGTCAGCTTCCCTTCCCGCTCCAGTTCCTCGTAAACCAAAAAATCGTCCCACGACGAATAATCCTGCGCCGACGTAATCCCATGGCTCGCCAGGTCGGCCAACGCCAGTTCAATTCCCTGCCGCCGCTTCGCGTGCGTCGGCTTCGGCACCACCGCCCAGACCGCGCCCTGCGCCTTCTCCCGCAGAATCCCTGTCGGCGTGCCTTCCTCATCGTGATCGATCTTCCCGCCCTCCGGGTCTTTCGTCGCCACCGTGATGCTCGCCAGTTGCAGCGCTCGCGTGTTCGCCACCACCATGTGTCCATCCACCCGCGACAACACCACCGGATGCCCGCCGCTCACTTCATCCAGATCCCATCTCGTCGGCACCGCCTTCACCGGCCACAACGTTTCGTCCCATCCCTCCCCGACAATCCATTCCCCCGCCGCCGCCCCATCCACCTTGGCCCGCAGTCGCTCGCGAAACTCCTCCAGCGTCTTCGCCCCCACCAGGTTCACATTCAGCCTCTCCGCGCCCGCGCTCGCCAGGTGCATATGCGCGTCGTTGAATCCCGCCATCACAAAATGCCCGCCCAGGTCCACCACCCGCGTCTCCGGCCCCTTCCATTTTGCGATCTCGTCGCGTCCGCCCACCGCCACAATTCGGTCCCCGCGCACCGCCATCGCCTCCGCCCGCTGCGCCAGCACCAGCGAGGAAGCATGCGCCGCGCCAGCCGCCGAAGACCCGCGCGCCACTGCCTCTTCCACGCCCGTGTAAATGTTCCCGTGAATAAAAATCACATCCGCTTTCATCTGGGGAGCGGCATTCTGCGCCGCAAGAATTGACGTCATCGCGCACAACACCATCAGGGTTCGCATCATCCGGTCTGAATATTCTCGAATTTGATTTTCCCGAATTTCGTTCTTTTAAACTTGGCCTTCTCGAACTTATTTTCCCGCGCCGTCACACCTTCTCGTCGAGCGCCGACAATGCCAGCATTGTAAGCAGAATTCGCCGCAGCCCCAGGTCCCGTCCCTGGCAGTCGAACCATTCTTGCAACGTGTGCGCCCCGCCGCCCGTGCCCCCGCCTCCAATCGCAATCGCCTCGCGCCCCAGCGACAGCGGAATATTCGCATCCGTCGACGCCCGCTGAATCTGCGCCGTGTTCCCCAATTGCGCGTCCACCGCCCGTATCACCTTGATCATCTGCGCATCCGCCGCAAGCTCGCCCGCCGGCCGGTTCCCGATCTCCACCACCTCGTACTGCACCGTCTGCGCCCGCCGCGGGTTGCGCGCCGCCGCCGGCTGATTCTCCGCGTCCACCGCATGATCCAGCGCAATCCGCATCGCCCGCTCCAGCCGGTCAATCTCCGTCATCGACGTCGACCGCAGGTCCACTCGCATGCTCGCCGATTCCGGTATCGAATTGACCGAAGTTCCGCCGCGAATCACGCCTACATTAAACGTCGTCTTCGGCGACGTCGGTACCGGCGTCTCGCTCAGCGCCTGGATCGCCCGCGCCAGCGTAATGATCGGGCTGGGCGTGCCAAAGTCGCTCCACGAGTGCCCGCCCGGTCCCCGAGCAATCACCTCAAACCGCCGGCTCCCCAGCGCCTCCGCCACCACCGTATCCGCGCCCGCGCCGTCCACCACCACGCTGTACGCAATCGAATCCGCCCATCGCGGCGTCTGGAAAACGTGCCGCATCCCCCGCAAATCGCCTTCTCCCTCTTCGCCCACGTTCCCAATAAAAACAAACGGCAGCGTGTGCTCGATCCGCGCGCTGCCCAGCGCCCCCGCCACCGCCAGCATCGCCGTAATTCCCGCCCCGTTGTCGGAAACTCCCGGCCCATACAGCCGGCTTCCCTCTTGCCTGATATGCAGCGGCGTCGACGCCGGAAATACCGTATCGATGTGCGCGCTCAGCGCCACATATCGCCGCCCGCGCCCCGGACTCACCCCGAAGACGTTCCCCACTCCGTCGACTTCCACGTCCGCCAAATCAAGTTCGCGAAACCGCTCCGCCAGCCACTCCCCGCGCTGCCCCTCGCCAAACGGAGGCGCCGGCACCCGCGACACGTCCATCTGCCATCGCGCGAACTGCGGCTCTTCAAAGCGGAATCGCCCGAACGTTGCGCGCACCTCCGGCAACCCGGCAATACGCGCCACCTCGTCTTGCGCCAAGGCGGAGACTCCAGAAGCGGGCACTGGAGGAATTTTTTCCATTGGTTTCGCCTATCTTATACCGAGCCGCAATTCGATGACCCTGACCGCCCGCGCCTCCCCACTCCACTCCCATCCCACCCGTGCCCTTTTGATAGACTGTTGCGCAACTCCGGTACGCCCCTCCCGATTCTTTTCGAAAACGGCTCGCACCGGCGATTCTTTGATCTCCTCAACCCGAGGCCGTTTGCGCCTGTATGAGCAAGAACATTTTCAAAATCGCCGCCATCGTCGTCGCCGCCCTGTTCCTCGTCGCCCTCGCCCTCCCGCTGCTCATCGACGTCAACCACTTCCGCCCCGAAATCGAGTCTAACCTCAGTTCCGCGCTCGGCCGTCAGGTCACGCTCGGCAATTTGCGCCTCGGCATTCTCTCCGCCAGCGTCCAGGCCAATCGGCTCTCCATCGCCGACGATCCCATTTACAGCAGCACGCCCTTCATCCAGGCCAAGTCTCTCAACGTCGGAGTCGAACTTCTCCCGCTCATTTTCTCCAAACGGCTCAGCGTTACCCACCTCGTCCTCGATCATCCGCAAATCTCGCTCCTCCGGACGCGCGATGGCAAATGGAATTTCTCATCGCTCGCCAATAAATCCGGAGCAGCCCCCAAAGCGCCTGCCCCAGGCGGCATTCCCGCCGCGCCCCAAAATCTCAGCGTCGGCAAACTCGAAATCGCCGATGCCACCATCTCCCTCGGCTCCGTTCCCCCACGTCGCGCTCCCGTCGTCTATGACAAGGTGAATGTCTCCGCGAAGAACTTCTCCTTCACCACCCCATTTCCCGTCACCATCTCCGCCGCACTTCCCGGCGTCGGCTCGCTCAAGCTCGACGCCATCGCCGGTCCCATCAATCCCTCCGATGCGGCGCTCACACCGCTCCATGGCGCCGTGCAACTCCACCAACTCGATCTCGCCCAATCCGCGCTCGTCAATCCCGAGACCGGCATCGCCGGCATCGCCGATTTCGACGGCAAAGTAAATTCCGATGGCCACATCGCCACCGCCAACGGCACCGTGAACGCCACCAGCCTCAAGCTCGCGCCCAAAGGCTCGCCCGCCTCCGAGTCCGTGCGCGTTTTCCTAAGTCTCACTCACGATTTGCAAAGCGAAACCGGCCAACTCACCCAAGCCGACGTCACCATCGGCAGAGCCATCCTGCGCCTCTCCGGCACTTACAACATGCAGGGCGAAAACACTTCCATCCACATCAAGCTCACCGGCCAGGGCATGCCCCTCGACGACCTCCAGGCCCTCCTCCCTGCAATCGGCGTAACGCTGCCCACCGGCTCTAAGCTGAAAAGCGGAACTCTCAATATGTCGTTTGATGCCGTCGGTCCCGTCGACAAAGTCGTCGCCACGGGCGCAATTCAAGTGTCCAATGCCAGGCTCCAGGGCTTCAATCTCAATTCGAAGCTCTCCGCCATCCCCGGCTTCGGCGGCAGGCAGTCGGGCAACGACACCGAAATCGAGAGACTGAATTCGGAAGTGCGCTACTCCCACGACGGAATCCGGCTCGACAAACTCGACGTGGCGATTCCTTCCATCGGCACCGCCACCGGCTCGGGCACCGTCAGCCCCGACCAGCGGCTTGACCTGAAAATGATCGCCAACCTCAGCGGCGCCGTCGGCGGCGGCCTCAGCAAACTTGTCGGTATGGGCTCCGGCGGCATTCCCGTGACCGTCGGCGGCACCACTTCCAACCCCACCTTCATCCCCGACCTGGAAGCCTTCGCCGGCAACCAAATCAAAAATGTAACCTCAGCCGGCAAATCCCTCGGCAAAGTAACCGGCCTCTTCGGCAAAAAGAAAAAATAACCCCGGGTAGTTTTGCCGCTGGTGTTGCTTGGTGTTGGTGTTGCTTGGGTGGTGACGGGGCTATGCGCCAAGCCCTTGCTGTTGTCCCCGCCAGAGATTAAGTCGCGGACTCGGCGACACCTAACTCCTTATTCCCCAAAGACCTGGCGGCAATCAATCCGCTAACTCCTTTGTTTTCAAAGACCAAATTTACCACTGCGCTTTTTCCCAGACAAAACATCGTACAATCTAAACTAAGTCATTATTTATTAGTAACTTACATAACAAATTCGGCTTCGATCCCGTAACTCCCTATTACTCAAAGACCTAGCGGAAAACTCCCAATAAGTCCTTTAGTTTCAAAGACCGAACCAGGGGGGATAAGTTGTCGAGGTAGTAACCAGCGGAAAAGAGTGCTTTACCGTCTCAGCGCTGGTTCACCCTTATGCGCGCTCAACGTTTCCATCGCATGCAGAATCTCCGAGATCACACACTCGTCCCCAATCACCGTATTGATCATCATGTGATAAAGGCTGCGCGTCGGCCAATCGGCATTGAAGTAGTGTTTAATGTATGCCATCCGATCCTTGTCCACGTTATCCACCAGGTCTTCGCACTCCTCCTGACTCTTTCCCAAAGCCAGCAGGCGACGAATCTTCTCAGTTCGCGACGCATACGTGAACACGCTGAAGGTATCCTCGCGTCCGCGCAGGAAGAACGGCGAGCCTCGCCCCACAATCACCGCATTCCCTTCGTCCGCAATGCCCGCGCAAATCTGCTCCATCATTGACATCATCAGATCGGTGTCGAAGACCTTGGAGTCCGTCAGCGGAAGGCTGCGCTCATAGCTCCCCCGAAAGAAGGTTTTTGCCAGCCGGTAAAAGCGGCTGTCCAGCCGCTCGTCGCACATCATCACCGCCGATTCGGTGACCTTCGCCCGCGCCGCAATCTCACACGTCAGTTGCCGGTCCCAAAGTTTCCATCCCAGACGGTTCGCAATCTGCGCCGCAATCGCGCCGCCTCCGCTGCCAAACTCCCGCTCTACCGTAATGATGCGAAACATACGACCCCCCATTGCGAACGAACTCGCAACCCTTCTAGTGAACCGCCATTCCACCCGGCTTGGTTTTTTTAATCAGAAACACGCAAGGAATCAAGCATAAAATTACCGTCCCTAACATCCAGAAGTTATCGATGTAGGCGAGCATGGTCGCGTGCCGGATCACATTGGCCTGCACCATCGCATAGGCGTGCTGCGAAGCTGTGCCCGCGCCCGAACCTCCGCCTATCCCTCCGTTCGCAAACATGCCTGTCATACCCCGCAGCGCCGATTGAAACTGCGGATTCCCCGCGGCCAGATTCTCCGACAGCCGCACCTGGTGGAACTGTGCGCGCCGCGCCAGCATCGTCGTCACGAATGAGATGCCCACGCTTCCACCCACGTTGCGCGCCAGATTCATCAGCCCAGACGCCGCATTGTTCTTCTCCCGCGGCAGCGACGCATATGCCGCGGTATTAATCGGCACGAACAGAAACGCCATTCCCACCGCCTGGTAAACGCGCGCCATCGCAACCGTCCGGAAATCCACGCTCAGGTCGAAGCTCGTCATGTGGTACAGCGAAAGGCCGAGCGCCGTAAGCCCAAACATCAGCAGCCACCGCGGACTATACCTTGAGAGCAGGAAGCCGACCAGCGGCATGGCGAGCATGATCGTGAAACCGCCCGGCGAAAGCGCCATTCCCGAGCGCTCGGCCGTGTAGCCGAGCAACGTCTGCATGTACAGCGGCAGCAATAGCGTGCTGCCCAGCAGCGCGAACCCGAGCATGAACATCAGGAAGTTGGCGGTGGCAAAGCTGCGCTCGCGGAACAGATGCAGGTCGATGATCGGATCCTTCTGGTACCACTCCCAGATCACCACCCAAACCAGCGAAGCGATGCAGATGGCGCTCAGCACCACGATGAAGTGCGATTCGAACCAGTCTTCGCGCTGGCCCTTATCGAGCACTACTTGCAGCGTGCCCAGCCCCACTGCGACCAACCCCAGCCCGATGTAATCGATATGCGTCTCTTTGAGCTTCCGCCGCCGGAAGTAAGGCGGATCCTGGATTAGCCGCGACGTCAGCAGCAGCGAAAGAATGCCGACCGGAATGTTGACGAAGAAGATCCACCGCCAACTGAAGTTGTCGGTGATCCAGCCGCCCAGCGTCGGACCAATGGCAGGAGCCATCACGACCGCGATGCCATAGACGGCAAACGCCATGCCGCGCTTGGCGGGCGGAAACGTGTCCGCCAGAATCGCCTGCTCGCTCGGCTGCAAACCGCCTCCGCCCGCTCCCTGAAGAATACGGAAGAAGATCAGCATGCCGAGGTTGGGGGCGAATCCGCACAGACAAGAGCTGATGGTGAACAGCGCCACGCAGCCCATGTAGAAGCGCTTGCGTCCGACGATCGACGACAGCCAACCACTCAGCGGAAGCACAATCGCGTTCGAGACCAAGTACGAGGTGAGAACCCAAGTGCTCTCGTCCTGCCCCGCCGAAAGGCTGCCGGCAATATGGGGCAGAGCGACGTTGGCAATGCTCGTGTCGAGCACCTCCATGAACGTCGCCAGCGTCACGGCGAGCGCGATGATCCAGGGATTAACCGCCGGGCGCCAGGCGTCAGCCTGATCCATCGTGATGGTCGCAGCAGACATCAGCTTTGAGCTTTGAACTTTGAGCTATGAGTTTTGAGCTACGAGCTTCGAGCAAGCTGGATCGTGGTAGCTCGCGGTTCCTGCTTGCCATTCACCGCTACTCCCAAATGCTCTAATCCTTTTCAGCCCGCTCATCAGAAACGGCGAGCAAAACGGTCGTGTGGTTGCTCATAGCTCATAGCTCGCAGCTCATAGCTCGCAGCTCGTAGCTACTTAATCCACACCTTCGGTTCGACCGACATTCCCGGCCGCAGTTCATGCCCCTTCAGTTCGCCCGGCTGGAACACGATCTTCACCGGAATGCGCTGCACGACTTTCACGTAGTTGCCGGTGGCATTCTCCGGTGGCAACAGGCTGAACAGCGCGCCACTCGCGCCGGCGATGGAATCGACGTGCCCTTTATACGACTTGCCATTGGCATCCACGTCGATGTCCACGGACTGGCCGGCCCGCATGTGCTTCAGTTGCGTCTCCTTGAAGTTGGCAGTGACCCAAAGGTCGTCGAGCGGGATGATCTTCATCATCTCCTGGCCGATTTGCACGTTCTGCCCCACATCGACGGTTCGGCCGCTCACGACGCCGGTCACGGGCGCGACGATCCTGGTGTACTGCAAGTTCAGCTGCGCTTGATCGAGCTGCGACTTCTTCTCCTGGGCATTCGCCTCCGCCGATTGCGCGCGCGAACGGATCACCTGCATGGTTTTGGGCGCAGTCTGCGCCGAGCGCAGGTCCGCATTTGCCTGGAGCAACTTTCCCTGCGCCTGCTCGATCTGAGCGCTGGCGGCGTCGGCGGTGGCGCGCGCCGCCTCAACCGTTGCGGCGCTGGCCTTGGCCGCCGCCACGGCCTGGTCGTACTGCTGGGCGGAAATCTCCTCTTTATCGATGAGCTCTTTGTAGCGCACCAGATCGTCCTGCACCTTGACGTTATTGGCTTCCGCTTGCGCAACCTGCGCCTTGGCGGCCTCGAACTGCTGGCGTGCGCCCGCAACGCCGGCCTTGGCATTGGCCACACCCGCCTGCGCACTGGCCACCTGGCTTGATGTATTCACATCGGTCACGGGAATATTGATCCCTGCCGCCGAGGCCTGCGCCTGCGCGTCCGCGTATTCGGCCTGCGCCTTTTCCAGCGCCACCTGGTAGTCGGCGGGATCGAGTTCGACCAGCAGCGTTCCCTTCTCGACGTACTGGTTGTCGTTCACGTTGAGGCTCATCACGTGTCCGCTCACGCGCGCGCTGATTGGGTTGATGTAGCCGTCAATCTGCGCATCGTCGGTCGACTCGTAGCTGGAGAAGTAACGCCACGCATAAATGCCGCCGGCAATCAGCAGCAGCACGAGGATGGCAATCGCCCATTTCGCCCGCGTGCTTCCGAGCAGGGCCGCCCGACGCCGGTATCCCGCATCCGCATCGTGATGCGGCGCCGGAGCCGGCGGGTTCGGGGCAGGAGTATCGGTTTTGGGCTCGTCAACAGCGGTGTTCGTGTCAGCCATAGACTACTTCCCTCTCAGATATTCGCGCACGCCTTCCTCGGCACGGCCGAGGGCGCGAGCGAAAGAAACTTTGGCCAGATTGTTGAGATACAGGCTCGAGATTAAGCTTTCGTGGGCGGAGGCGAGGGCCTCCTGCGCCTGAACGACCTCGAGGTTGTCCGTAACGCCAGCCGAAAAACGATCGCGGGACTGCATGAGCGCCTGCTCGGCCAGATTGACGGAACTCTGCGCCACCTCCACCTGCTCTGCGGAAGACTTCAAATCGAGCAGCGCATTGCGTACGTCCTGCTCTACTTGTCCCTTGATGTCGGCCATTTGCGCCTGCACCTGGCGCAGAGTGGCATCGGCTTTCAGAATGTCGCCGTGAACTTTACCGCCCTGGAAAATCGGAATATTCAAAGTCCCGAAAATTGTGTAAGTGGGCAGCACGCTACCGGGCGTTGCGCCGATCTCTCCATAATTGGCGGCGATATTCAGAGTCGGAAAATATCCGGCCATCGCCGCGTTATGTTCGAGTTCGGCCGCGACCAGGCGCTCCTGCGCCGCTTTATAGTCCGAGCGCATGGAATAGGCGCGTTGCAGCGTCGTCTCAAGATCCGGAATCGGAAAAGGCTCGTAAGGCGCCTTGTCGGCGAGCGCAAACTCCTGCGCCGGCGCGAGTCCAATAACGCGCGCCAGAGACAATTTCTCTTTCGCAAAATCATTGGTGGCGGCAATCAGTTGCTGCTGCCGCGACTGATATTCGACCTGCGCCCGCAGCGTGTCGATGGCCGGCGCCACCCCCGCGTGCTGCTGCGCGACCGCCTTATCGTAAAGCGCCTTCGCGGTGTCAACCTGCGCCTGCGCGGTCTCCACGCGCGCCGCGCCGGCGATGGCCTGGAGGTAAGCGTTGCCCGTTGCGAGCACGACCAGATCGCGCGCATCCTTCAAATTCAGGCGGGCTATGCTTTCGCCAACCACGGACGACCGATATTGCTCGATTGCCTTCCAGTCGAACACCCGCTGCGTGGCCGACGCGCGCGCGTCGAAGTAGGAAAACGGGCCGATCTTCGGGGGCACGTTTCCGAACGGACTATGACTACCAAGACTGCCAAATCCGAGCGCCACCAGGCTTTCCGTCTCCCTCGCCTCCTGGATGTCGCCCGTCACGTTGGGCAGCAGATCGCTGAGTTGCTTCCACTTTTCTCCCCGCGCTTCAATGGTGTTGTATTGCGATAAGAGGCCGGCCAGATTCTGGCGCAGGGCGCGCTCGATCGCATCACGGAACGTAAGTGACAGCACTCCCGGAGTCGGCTTTTCATCGGCAACACTGCCGTAGATGGGGTTCTGCGCCGAAGTTGGTACTTGGTTTGGCAATGACGGGCTGGGCGCGGCTGCGACAGACGTGCCTTGCGCCCGCAGCGTCCCCGGAAAGATGAGCAGTGCGGCGGTAAAGATCCATGCCCAGGAACGCCGCATTAGGCACTTCAGCGTGAGTAAACCCATGGAACTTCTACTCTCTCCTTAGCAGGCAAGACCTGAAGCCAAAATAATAAGTCCTTTGGATTCATTTTTTCGCCTGGGTGATGCAAATTGTCGAACCGCCATCATAGAGCAAGAACATAAATGGAGTGCGAGGAAGTCCGCGACGATGACAATCATTGCGCCGCCACTGGCAGCCGTCAGCCGCATGACTTTTGTCATCTTGTGAATCAGCGCACCGAAGTCCAACCTAATGGAAATGAGCAGCTGCCCTGCGGCTTAGGCTGAGGGAAGTCGTGCGTATGAGCGAACCTACGAAACCATCGCCCGAAGGGTCGGATTGGACGCGGCTCCTGACCGATCCCGACCTCGTAAGCCATCTTCCCATTCTGCTGCAAACCTACCGCGATGTTTCTCCGGAACACCGGACCGCAGCCTTGCTGGAGGCGATGCGCAAAATTAAGGACGCGGCGATTCACAAGCGTGAGCAAAAGCATACCGGCAGCGCGGCGGAGGACGCCTCGAAGCCGGTCCAGTTCGAGCCGCCCGAACCGATCGCGGAAACGCCGCCCTTTGAACTGTTCGCTCAACCCATGGCCACCGACCGCCGCCGGTTTACACGGATTCACTGCAACGTGGCCGTAGAGATTCATGTTGAAGACGTGCCGGAGCCCGTGTGGGGCAACCTGGTAAACGTGGGCCGCGGCGGCTGCCTGGTCGAGACGGCGCGCGGCGTGCCTGCGAATAAAGCGCTGGAAATCGGACTGTGGGTGGCGAACGGGCAGGTCTGGGTAAAGGGCGTGGTCATCAACGGCGTGGCCACGCGCGTCACGCCATCGTTTGGCGTACACGTGCAGTTTTCGAGGGCCGAGCTTTCGCAGAAAGAACACTTGCGCGAATTTCTCAAGTTTGTCGAGGGCCACGCACACCAGTCTCGCAGCGAACATTCTTACCTCTCCAAGTTGAAAACCTGACCTCGTTCGCGACGTTATGGGCTCCCGCCTGAAGGGAGACTCAAGGCAGAAGCGGCGGGTTTCACCTTGATTTTCCTCGCAACTCTTTCCTGCCAACGGGGTTCACTCTGCATGAGGCAAAGGCGTATGGCAATGCCATTCCGGAAATACCTGGCGTTGGCAGCGGCTGCCTTGCTCCTCTCCGGCCTTGCGGTAACGGCTCTCGCGAAGAAAAAAACTGCGTCGTCCGGAACAATAGACGAGCGGAAACGGGCTGTCCATGCGCTCAATCGCCTGACCTTTGGCCCCCGTCCGGACGAGGTGGAGCGCGTCGCGCAAATCGGCGTTGATAAATGGATCGAGTTGCAACTCCATCCCGAAAACATTGACGACTCTGCTCTGGACGCCCGGCTGGCCGCATTCGGCACGCTGCGCATGGACACGCGCCAGATCGTAGAGAACTTTCCCAACAACGAAATCATCAAGCAGGTGGCTGAGGGCAAAGTCCCGATGCCGCGTGATCCGGTGCGGCGCGCGGTGTATCAGGCGCAAATCCAGAAGTACGAAGATAAACAAGACCGAAAACCGGAGCCGGCGCCGAAGAGCGTGAAACAGAGCGCGTCAGCTGCGGGCACGTCGGGCGAAACGGGGGCGGTAACTGGAAGCGAGGCGCGGGCCGATTCGAACGACATGCTCGCCGATGCCGCTTACGAGCGCCAGCGCGAGGCCATGCAGGCCGCCAACATCAAGCTCATTGAGTTGCTCGACCTTCCGCCCGAGGAGCGCTTCCGCGCTTTTCTCAAGCTCTCGCCCGACGAGCAGCGCGTCATCGCCAATCGCGCAAAGGGCCCCAAAGCTGATGCGCTCATGGGCGGCATGAACGGCCAGCAGAAAGAAACTATGCTGGCGATGAACAACCCCGAGCAGGTAGTGGTGGATGAACTGATGCAGGCCAAGATGCTGCGCGCCATCTACGGCGGGCGCCAGCTTGAAGAAGTAATGACCGACTTCTGGTTCAACCACTTCAACGTTTTTATTAACAAGGGCGCGGACCGTTTTTTGTTGACGAGCTACGAGCGTGACGCGATCCGGCCGCACGTGCTGGGAAAATTTGAAGACCTGTTGGTTGCCACCGCCAAAAGTCCGGCCATGCTTTTCTATCTGGACAATTGGCTGAGCGTTGGCCCGCACTCCGATGTTGCGCTGGGAATTCCGCCACAGGCGCGCGATCAGCGTGGCCGCCTGGTGCACCCGCCTGCCCCGCCAGCCAAGGGCAAAGCCAAAGCAAAACCAGCCAGCGGATTGAATGAAAATTATGGCCGCGAACTGATGGAACTGCACACGCTCAGCGTGAATGGCGGCTACTCGCAAAAAGACGTGACTGAAGTGGCGAAGGTTTTTACGGGATGGACGATCGAACAGCCCAACAAAGGCGGCGGCTTCAAGTTTGAGCCGCGCATGCACGAACCCGACGACAAGTTCGTCCTGGGACATCGCATCAAACCGAGCGGCGAGAAAGAGGGCTTGCAGGTGCTGCACCTGCTCGCCCGCAGTCCACAGACCGCGCACTTTATCTCGCGGAAGCTCGCGATGCGCTTTGTATCGGACGATCCGCCGCCCGCGCTCGTCGATCGCATGGCGCAAACTTTTCTCAAGAAGAACGGCGACATTCGCGAAGTGCTGCGCACCATGTTCAAGTCGCCCGAATTCTGGGCGCCGGAAACATATCGCGCCAAGGTGAAAACGCCGTTTGAGTTCGTGGCCTCGGCGGTGCGCGCGAGCGGCGCGCAGGTGGACGACGCGCGGCAACTGGTGGGCACACTCAACAACATGGGCATGCCACTTTATGGCATGATGCCGCCGACCGGCTACTCAATGAAGGCCGAAACTTGGGTGAATTCGTCGGCGCTCCTCGGGCGGATGAATTTTGCGCTCGCGCTGGCGGGAGGCAAAGTGCGCGGCGTAACGCTGGATGCATCCGGACCGGCGCGCGGCGCGACCGACGCCAACGAGGTGCTGGCGCGCATGGAAGCGTCGTTGCTGTCGGGAGACATCTCGCGGCAGACGCACACGACGATCAGCAAGCAGCTCGAAGACCCGAAGATCAGCCAGCGGCGACTGGATGATCCATTGCGTCCGCCGAATGCGGGCGCGATTGAGGGATTGCTGTTGGGGTCGCCAGAGTTTCAGAAAAGATAGTTGTCAGTTTTCAGTTTTCAGTTATCAGTTCCAGCCATCTGGGTTACTGACAACTGATAACTGACAACTGAAGACTGGTTTTATTTATGTCCATCACTCGCAGAATTTTCCTTCGCAATGGCGCGCTGGCCGCGGTGGGCACAGCGGCGCTGCCGAGTTTCTTAACGCGCGCGGCTTTTGGCGCTGCCGATCCCGGAGTGCGCACGAAGCGGCTCGTCGTCATTTTTCAGCGCGGGGCGGCGGATGGGCTGAACATCGTCGTGCCTCACGGCGAGGCGGCGTACTATGCGATGCGGCCGACCATCAACATTCCAAAGAAATCCGTGCTCGATCTCGACGGATTTTTTGGCCTGCATCCGGCGATGGCGTCGTTTGAGCCGCTGTGGAACGAGAAGCATCTCGCGATCGTACATGCCTCGGGGTCTCCTGACCCGACGCGCTCGCACTTCGACGCGCAGGATTTCATGGAGTCGGGCACGCCCGGCCTCAAAGCCACCGATGACGGCTGGCTGAATCGCTGCCTGCACGAGTTGCCATATCCGGCAGCAGCAGCCGTGACCGCATCCGGGAAGTCAACCTTGCCGGCCGATGCTTCCGCCTTCCGCGCAATTGCGCTGGGGCCGTCGCTGCCGCGCATTCTCTCCGGCAAAGAGCCAGCGATCGCGCTCAACAACCTGAACGACTTTTCCATTGGCGGCAAAAATCCAAAAGCCACGCCGATCTCGAATACCTTCGAAGCAATGTACGAAAATTCCGTCGACGCGGTCATGCATGGCACCGGGCAGGAGACATTCGATGCCGTAAAAATGCTGCGCACCGCCGACCCCGCAAAATACACGCCCGCCGCCGGCGCTAATTATCCCAAGGGACGCTTCGGCGACAGCCTGCGACAACTGGCGCAACTGATCAAGGCAAACCTCGGCGTGCAGGTTGCGTTTGCCGATATCGGCGGCTGGGACCATCACGTCAACGAAGGCAACACGCAGGGACAAATTGCGAACGTTCTCGGCGACTTCTCGCAATCGATTGCCGCCTTCTGGAATGACCTCGGCGACCTCGGCGAAGACACGGTGGTCGTGACGATGTCTGAGTTCGGCCGTACCGCCCGCGAGAATGGCAACCGCGGCACCGACCACGGCCACGCGAACGTGATGTTCGTGCTGGGCGGTCCGGTGCGCGGCGGGAAAGTTTATGGGCGCTGGCCGGGGCTTGACCAATCCCAACTCTATGAGGGCCGCGATCTGGCCGTGACTACAGACTTCCGGCTGGTGCTTAGCGAGGCGGTCTCGCAGTATTTGGGGAACAAGGATTTGAAAGCGGTCTTTCCGGGATTTGAACAGCAGGAGAAGTTTCTGAGGGTACTGGGCTAACTCGACTAATTCACTCACACGTCAGATTTCGATCAGTACCTCCCCGCCCTCAATCTTCACCGGATACACCGCGACCTTCGCCCCCGGCGCGTGCGCCTGGCCAGTCTTCGGGTCCCACTCCCAGCCGTGCCAGGGGCAGACCACCTTGCCATTCTCGATTACGCCGGCGCCGAGCGGGCCGCCGCGGTGCAGGCAGGTGTTCTCCATAGCGTGAATTTCGCCGTTGACGTTGGCGACGCAGACGAGTTTGTCGCCGCAGGGGAGTTCCTTGACTTCGTTGTTTGCGGGTAGTTCCGATTGGGTCGTAAGTCGAATAAAGTCCGGCACAATCTCAAACTCCAAAATTTCCATCGCCGACGGTTCCGATTCTACTTTGGCAGGGCATTTTTCGCGGGTTCGGGGATAATCGTTCCCTGCTCCAGTTTGATCAACCATTCACTTTTTTGGCGGGTCCACACCGTCGTCAAGCGGAAGCGCTGAGGAAAAGGCTGGCCCTTGTAGGTGGCATCCACCTCCAATTCGCAAGTCAAATAAGCCGCATTCTGGACCATCAGCTTGAAGACACACTCTGACAACCTGTAGTCGTTTAGAACGACGTCGGACCAGCCAGCTTCGATATCCGCACGGTGATAGATGCCTCCGTCGCCGGCAATCTCGGCGAAGTCATCAGCAAGATGGGCCAAAACGAACTTGAGATCTTTCCGCTTTTCGGCCTCGTACATTTGGTGGAGTGTATCCGTGATTGTCTTTTCCGCTGCCGACGCCTCGCGCGACGCTTGCCCGGCGACGAGGACACTGGACGAAGAACACAGCACCGCTATTGCGATGATCTTCGCGATCCCCATGGGAGTCTTTCCGAAGTCAGAAAGTGAAGTCTAACCTCGGCACCACTATTTCGGCTGCATCGTCTGCGCTACCATCACCTGGCGCTTGAAGTTTTCCATCATGCTTTCATCGAGGCGCACTTCGGTGGGCCGCTTGGCTAGCGACATGGTGTCGATCTTGTCTTGCAGTTTGAGCAGCGCGTAGAACAGATTCTCCGGGCGCGGCGGGCAGCCGATCACGTAGACATCGACCGGGACGATGCGGTCCACGCCTTGCAGCACGGCGTAGGTATTGAACGGGCCGCCGACCGAAGAGCACGCGCCCATCGAGATGACCCACTTCGGCTCCGGCATCTGGTCGTAAATGCGCTTTACGATCGGCGCCATCTTCAATGTCACGGTGCCCGAGACAATCATCAGGTCGGATTGGCGCGGGCTGGGGCGGAAGACCTCCGAGCCGAAGCGCGCGATGTCAAAGCGCGCGGTGGACGACGCGATCATCTCGATGGCGCAGCACGCCAGGCCAAACGTCATCGGCCAGAGCGCCGATTTGCGCGCCCAGTTGAAGACGTAGTCCACGGTCGAGATCATGAAATTCTTTTCGAATTTATTTTGCAGCCAGCTCATGGGGCCTCTTGCGGTAAAGGATAACCAAAACATCATACGCCCGCGAGTGATGGCGGTCACAGCGCAGCGACTTTGCTGGCTCAAAGGCCCGAAGCCCGCAGCTAATAAATCGTGTACCCCGGCGCTGGATTCCGCACATCGGGCTTCGACGCCATCAGCAGCAACGCACCCACCCGCTTAAAGGCCTTCATGTCGTCCAGGGAGTGGAACGATGTGGTCTGGTAATTCTCCGGCGTGGGCGTGTCGTCGGGAATCTGCGCATACTCGACTTTCTCAAACGCATGCGCCTTCAGCAGAGCGGCATACTCTTCGGCCGACCGAACATGCACCGGCACTTTGAGCTTGGGCACCCATTGCAGCGAGTACGGATTGTCTCTGTAGAGGTTGATGAGGATGAAGAGGCGTCCATGCGGAGCCATCACGCGGAACAACTCCGCCAGCGCGCGCTCCTGATCGGGATAGTAATAAAACGATTCGACCGATAGAACCTTGTCGAAGAAGTTCTCCTCCCACGGAATTTGCGCCGCCGATCCCTGTACGTACATTACGTTTTCAAAATCTTTTGAAGCCGCGCGAGCCTGGCGAATCATCTCGTCGGAGATGTCAAGCCCAACCACCTGGCCGAAGCCCTGCGGGCCCTCGCCGACGAGGCGCGCTAAAAGCCGCGTCGCCCAGCCGGACCCGCAGCCGAGATCGAGCACGCGTTCCCCCGGCCGCAACTCCATGCGGCGCAGCGTTTTCTCGGTGATATCGAGATGATGGTTCTCCATCTTCGGGCCTTCGCCGCGTTCGGCCCAGCCATTGAATTCCTGCTGCAAGCGTTCGTCGGGAGATGGGGATTTGTCGTGGGGCATGGAAAACAGTTTTCAGCTCCGGGGCAGATTACGCGTTGAAAATCCTATTGTAAATGTCCGGAGGGGGTGGGGGCGGGATTTCTCTTGACAACACGATACCTTGTATTACAAGATATGCAGCCATGAAGCTGCCGGCAGTGCCTGAACCGGAATCTCCCGACAAGTGGGAGGTGCAGCTCCGCAAGGGATGCCTTGAACTGGCGATCCTGGCGGCGTTGTGGGAGGGAAAGCTCTATGGGCTGGAGATCCTGCGGCGCCTGGAGAGCGATTCCGACTTAATCGTGTCCGAGGGAACGGTTTATCCCTTGCTGAGCCGGCTCAAGGCGCTCGGCCTGGTGCGCAGCGAGTGGGTGGAGTCCGACGGCGGGCATCCGCGGAAATACTATGCGCTGACGGCGGCAGGAAAAAAGCGTGCGCATGAGATGGCGGCGATCTGGGCGCGGTTCTCATCGAGCATGGGCAAGCTGCTGGGTCCGCTCGGAAAGGGGCACAAATGACAGTGGCAAGCGACGCACAAATGAAGACTGACGCCTATTTGAACCGGCTGCGCGAGAGTCTCGGAGGTTTGAAGCCGGAGGAGATTGGCGAAATCCTCGAGGAACTGCGCAGCCACATCGCAGACAAGGCTGCAATGGGCGGAGAACTGACGGTTGCGGGCGTGGATGCGGCACTGGCAGCGCTGGGCAATCCAGAAGAACTGGCGCAAGAATACGTGACGGACGCGGTTTTGGTGCGGGCCGAAGTCAACCGGTCGCCGGCGAGCGTTTTGGCCAGCCTATTCCGATGGGCGGGCATGAGCGTCGCCGGATTTTTCGTCTTACTCCTGTCGGTCATCGGATATGGGGCTGGAATCAGTTTCTTCCTCGTGGCTCTTCTGAAACCGTTTCACCCGGACGCCGCGGGTCTATGGATTTGGCGCCACAGCGGGGACGTCACGTACTCGGTTCGACTCGGATTCGGCGCTCCGCCGGCGGGGGCGCGGGAACTGCTGGGCTGGACGATCGTACCCGTCGGATTGTCGTTGGGCTTTGGGCTCCTAATGCTGACCACGCATTTTGCCCTCTGGTCTGCGCGGCAATACCGCCGCTCACGAGCATTGCGGCAAAAGTGATCCAGCAAAGTCAGGGGAAGACTTATGGGTGAAGCAATCAAAGTTACCGAGCCTCTTATTCGACAGAGGGAGCCGTCGAGTGTGTCAGGGCCGCTCTTGCTTTCGCCCGGCCAACGCGGGCTCTCACTGCTCGAGCTTCTTCTCGGAAGCGCGATTGTAATCGGGCACAATGTGTTTCGAGTGATTCCCAACGAGGTGCCCATCCTGTTTGTGCTTGGAATGGTTTCATTCCGGCTGCGCGACGGAGGCTGGGCTGCCATGGGCCTGCGCTGGCCGGTCGCGTGGCGGCGCACCGTCTTGATTGCCTTAGCTGCGGCAGCGGCCAGAATTTTACTCAGTGCGCTGGCGATAGATCCGCTTACTGCGCGCGTCTGGCCTCCGGCGATTGCACCCAGTGGCATGAATGAAATCACCGGCCATGCTTGGGTAGCGTTACGCTGGTTGGGACTGGTCTGGACGTTCGCGGCGTTCGGAGAAGAAATTGGATACCGGGGCTATCTCGTCAACCGGGCGGCGGACGTGGGCAGTCGATCGAAGGCCGCGTACTGGACAGGCGTTCTGATTGTGTCCGTGCTCTTTGGATACGGGCACTACTACAAAGGTCCGGCAGGGATTGTGGATTCAGGAATGGCGGGGCTGGTGCTTGGGGCGGCGTACATTTTGTCGGGACGGAACTTGTGGGTCTGCATCCTGGCGCATGGATTCATTGACACGTTTGGAGTAGTGGCCGTGTATTTCGGGTGGGCATCGTAGCGTGCGACTGGGCCAACGCAAACATGGCCGTTCCGGGGGCGCTCACTCCAGTATTTCGGCTTTGATCAGCTTTTGCCCGGCGAGCGCCGTGGAAAAACTCCAGATCGCCAGCGCCAGAATGACAATCGGAATGCTCATTGCGAAAGGTGCGTACCAGCGCGAGAAGTCGAACGTGACCGGCACATTTAACATTGTGTTGGCGATGAAAACCGCAACGCCCAGCGTGATCAGTCCGAAGCGCACCAGCGCCACCGCCGCAATTCCGTAGATCAGGAGGGCGCCTGTCGCTTCCAGCGCGGGATGTTCACTGGGTAGAGTTTTTAAGACGGTAAAGATCGCCACGAAGCCGACTGCCGCGGCCCATGGATTGCGCAGCAGATAACGCAACGCCACCAGTATAAAAAAGAAAAATAGCGTTCCCTGAATACCGCCGGGCATTTGCACGATCCACGCGCCCAGTGTGCTGCGAAGGCCGAGCAGGGAATCGGTGGACAGCAACTGCGGCGAAATGCCCAGGCGCGCCACGCCATAGCTCAGGCGGATTCCGTAAATCACCACCCACGTCAGGCCGAGGATGATGCCGAACAGAATGTCGCGGCCGACCAGCGGATCGCGAAACCGCCCGCCGATCAGACGAGTCCAGGAGATGATCGTCTGCGGCCACAGCTTGCGCACAAACGGCTCCAGCGCCATGTAAAGCCCCCACGACAAACCCGACATGAAAAGCGCGGTGCTGACACAAATGCCAAGCATGCCCAGCATGTTGTCCAAATCGGGCACGAAGTGGCCGTAGCAGATCCAGATTGCCAATTGCACAACAAAGACAAAGATCGCGAGGCGGAAAGCGCCCTGCTTGTCGGCTCGATTCTGTTTGATATGGCGGCGGGCGAGCGCGGCGGCGCCCATCACCACAACGAGGAACAATATGGCTTCGACGATCTGTGAAATCTTTCTGGCCCGGGTAGGCTCGTCGGGACGCTGGCGCGTCGGCCGCGTCCACGGCCCGACCAGTTGGAAGAAAACGGGCTTGCCGCGCCAGGTGGCGGCTTCAATCCGCAGCGGGCGTTCGCTGCCCGGCCACGAACCCGTCCAGGCGGCCCGCGTGTCGGAGTTGGCCAGCGAAGTCCATTGCGGTGTGGCGGGTTGAAACTTCGCAAGATCGATCCCCGCGGCCGCCATCAATGGCGTCCAGTCGACCGGCTTCGCCGCACTCGAGTCTTCGTCCAGCTCCGGCGGCAGCGCCTGGAAGTACAGGAGGCGCCCGGCGGGATCGAGCATGAGGTTGATCATGCCCGCCTGCGTGGTCGGAGGATCGGTGAACGTCACGATCCCGGGAGTCATGGACCGCTGAAACTCATCCGGGAACAGGTAGCGCGGACTTTGGCGATAGGTGAAGCGCAAAACCGGCGGCTGTTCTCCGAGAATCCTGTTCCAATTCGCAGACTTGTCATTCGCCTCCGCCCATCGGACAAAGTCAAAGTCGTAGTCGAAGTCGATCGCCAAGTCAACCGGCTTGGCATCGTAGCCGAGTTTGGCGACGATCTCGCGCGCATCGTACGTCAGCACGTCGGGAGACTGATCGAGTGGAAGACGCGACAATCCGTCGGTCCGCGTAATCAGGTACACGCAAGTTGCGAGTGCAAGAACACAAGCCGCAAGACAGAGAAACGCGAGCTTCGGATTCATGCCCTCATGCGCGCCCGCCGCCGCGACCATCTGCGGAGACGGCGTCTCTCCGGCAGCCAACGCCGCCGCGAGCGGATCGCCTCCGGGCAATGCCGCAGCCACGGAAAGCGCGTTGGCCGGGCGTTTTGCCGGATCCGGTTCCAGGCAGCGCAGGATGACGCGCTCGACGAGCGGATCGAGGTCCTTTACGAACGACGATGGCCGGCTGACAACACCCGCTGCCCGCGAGCGCACGAGATCGGCCAGATTGTCAGCGCTGAACGCGCGCTTGCCCGTGAAGAGTTCGTAGAGCACGAGGCCGAGCGCGTAGATATCGCTCTTCTCGGTCACCTCTTGGCCGGAGAGTTGCTCGGGCGCCATATAGGCTGGAGTGCCGCTGCGCGTCTCCGCGCCGTGCGCCTGACCGGCGAGAGCGGCGAGGCCGAAGTCGGTAATGATGGCTTGGCCGCGGCCGTCGAGCATGATGTTGGCGGGCTTCAGGTCGCGGTGCAGAACCCCTTTGGCGTGCGCAGCGGCGAGTCCGGCGCAAAGCTGGCGCGCAATATCCAATGCCTTGTCGTTGGGCAGGCGCCCGATGCGGCGCAACAGCGAGGCCAGGTCTTCGCCGTCGACATACTCCATGGTGAAGTAGGTCGAGCCGTCGACTTCGCCGACATCGTAAACACGGCAGACGTTCGGGTGCGAGACCTTGCGCGCGATGCGGACTTCGGCGCGAAACCGGTCGAGCAGAGCCGGATCGTGGCTGGCCTCTTCGGGCAGGAACTTGAGCGCGACCGGCTGACCGAGCGTGAGGTCGTCCGCGCGGTACACCTCGCCCATGCCGCCTCGCCCGAGCAGTGCGACTATGCGGTAGCGATCCGCGACCAACGAGCCCGGAAGAAATCTGCCGTGATTCAGCAGCGCGTCGGAGGACGAAGAAATGGGATGACTTGTCTTTGATGGAGAACCGGAGGGCGCGCGCGAAGGGCGCGGTGATGCGGGCAGCGGCTGCGACGAGACTAGCGTTGGAATCTGGTCGGGGCTGAGCGCGGGCGCGTCGCTTAACTGCGTGGCGACATCGTCGGTCGAGATTACGTTGCCACACGAGGAGCAGAATCGTGCCAGGGGCGGAACTTCGACATGGCAGGAGTTGCAGCGGGCCATAGGCAAACTGTCGCGTTGAGAAAACGCTCAGCGGCAGTCTACGTGAAGAGGGCAGAAATGGGAATCATGGGAGGGTGTTTACTGGATGGTAATCATACCCCCCTTGGTGCGGTCTCTTAGAATCAAAGACCTAGCGGGCAAAAGCGCCAGGTCTTTGAGGAATAAGGAGTTAGAAGTAAAGTATTTATAAATCAATGAGTTAGGACAACCCAGCGAGACTGGGATGCGCGACGGCATCGTTATCGCTACGGGGCAAGTTTCCGACAATAGTGTACTGACGATATTTCAACAGCAATCGGCGGCCCATGCCGCTGCAAGGCTGGGGTTCGCTTTCTTGTCGATTCTGTCACCGCCCACGGCCTAGAATGGTTCGGTGAGGTGAGGGGAAAGGGTGCTTTTCCCCATGGCCAGTCGTCCCCCAGGCCAGGATACACTCGTCGGCGGTGAACTGGGCCACTACCGCATCGTCGAGAAGATTGGCGGCGGCGGCATGGGCGTCGTCTACAAGGCCGAGGACTTAGCCCTCCACCGATTTGTCGCGCTGAAGTTTCTGCCCGAAGAAGTAGCCAAAGACCCCCAAGCGTTGGCTCGTTTCCAGCGAGAAGCGCAAGCTGCTTCCGCACTGAATCATCCCAACATCTGCACTATTCATGAAATCGGGCAGCAAGATGGGCAGCCCTTCCTGGTAATGGAGTTTCTGGATGGGATGACGCTAAAGCAGAGTATTGCAGGTCGTCCGCTGGAAACCGAAGTGATTCTAGCGCTCGCCATCGAGATCGCCGATGCCCTCGATGCCGCACACGCGAAAGGGATCGTCCACCGAGACATCAAACCCGCGAATATTTTCATCACGGAGCGCGGGCACGCCAAGATTCTGGATTTCGGGCTGGCCAAGGTCTTGCTCAAACCGCAGAGCGCTGCCATGAGTGCCCCGACCGTCGAGTCCGAGGAGCAGTTGACGAGTCCCGGCAGCGCGCTGGGCACGGTCGCCTATATGTCGCCCGAGCAGGCGCGTGCGAAAGAGCTGGATGCCCGCACCGATCTGTTTTCATTTGGAGCTGTCCTCTACGAAATGGCGACGGGCCAGTTGCCATTTCGGGGCGAGAGTTCGGCGGTGATCTTTAACGCGATTCTGGAACGCGACCCAGTTCCCGTGGTGCGGATGAATCCCGACATACCTGCCAAGTTGGAAGACATCATCAACAAGGCTCTAGAGAAGGACCGCAAGCTGCGTTACCAGCACGCGTCCGATATGCGAACGGATTTGCAAAGGGTGAAGCGGGACACGGAGAGCGGACGGAGTGCGGCGGCAAACTCAAGCACAGTATCCGGGCCAAGAACGACGGCGACTCGAGTTGCGAAGCTCTGGAAGATTGCCGTTCCCGTCCTGCTTGTCGCTTTGATGATCGCGGGCGCACTTTACTATCGGTCGCATGAGCAAAGCAAGCGGCTAACCGATAAGGACACCATCGTTCTTGGAGATTTTGCCAATAGCACGGGCGATGCGATCTTCGACGACACGTTGAAGATGGCGCTCACGGTATCGCTAGAGCAATCGCCTTTCCTGAATGTGCTCTCCGACAGCGAAGTCGCAAAGACCTTGAAATTGATGACCCGTCCGGCGGACGCGAAGCTGACGCCCGAGGTAGCTCACGAGCTCTGCCTGCGGGCGGCCAGCAAAGCTTACATTACCGGAGCGATTGGCAGTCTGGGCAGTGAATATGTGCTGGGGCTAAAGGCGGTGAATTGCCAGAGCGGAGAGACGCTGGGGCAGGAGCAGGTGACGGCGGCGTCCAAGGAGAAGGTGCTGGACACGCTGGGCGAGGCGGCCTCCAAGCTGCGCAGTGAGTTAGGAGAATCGCTGGCTACGGTGCAGAAGTTTAGCGTACCGCTGGAACAGGCGACCACGCCTTCGCTGGAGGCTCTGAAAGCGTTGAGCCTTGGGTGGAAGGCCTATCGCGAAAAAAGCGCCGTCTCCGAAGCCCTATCGTACGATCAACGCGCCATCGAGCTTGATCCGAATTTTGCCATGGGCTACGCGGCACTGGGTGTCGACTACTCCAATCTGGGCGAGATGGGGCGGGCCAGCGAGTACCTGACCAAGGCATTCCAGTTGCGGGAACATGCCAGCGAACGGGAAAGGCTGGCGATCACCGCCGACTACTATCGGGATGTAACTGGAGAACTGGATAAAGCCGCGGAGACGTACCAGGAGTTCATTGAGAGCTACCCCCAGAGACCCGGGGCTTACGGCAATCTGGGCGGAGTGCTCGCCTCATTGGGGCAATATGAGAAGGCCACGGAGATCACAAAGCAAGCCTTGCGCCTGGCACCGGACCGGTTACTGAACTACGGGAATCTCGCCAACTACACGCTTGCCTTGGAGCGCATCGAGGAAACCCGGCAGATTATCCAGGAAGGGCAAGCGCGAAAAGCCGATAGCGACATACTCCACAATGCTCTCTACGCCGTTGCCTTTGTCGGCGCAGACTCGAGGTCGATGGCGGAACAACAACAGTGGTATGCGGGGAAGCCCGATTACGAGAACGAGGGCTTTGCGTTGGCATCGGACACCGAGGCGTACGGCGGTCATCTGGCGAAAGCGCGGGAACTGACCAAGCAGGCGGTGGACTCCGCCATACGAGCGGACAACAAAGAAGGCGGGGCGATATGGCAGGCGAATGCGGCTCTACAACAGGCCGCTTACGGCAACGCGACAGAAGCGCGGCAGGCAGCGGCCGAGGCTTTGAAGCTTGCTCCCGCGATTCAGGGCGTCGAGGTTGAAGCCGCGCTGGCGTTTGCCATGGCGGGCGATACGGCGCGAGCCGAATCCCTGGCCCAGGACTTAGGGAGGCGCTTCCCCCTGAACACCCAAATGCAGTCGCTTTGGCTGCCCGCGATTCAGGCGCAATTGGCGCTGAACAAAAAGAACCCGGCGTCCGCCCTGAATGCCCCGCAAGCTGCTTCCGGCATCGAGTTGGGGCAAATTACGTTCGTCAACAATGTTTCCTGTCTCTATCACGTGTATGTACGAGGAGAGGCATACTTGGCAGCCGGACAGGGCAGTGCTGCCGCCGCCGAGTTTCAGAAGATTCTCGACCACAGCGGCATCGTCTGGAACTGCTGGACGGGAGCGTTAGCGCATCTGGGAGTGGCTCGTGCGAACGCACTGCAGGCGAGAACCGCGCAGGGAGTGGATGCCGACGCCGCCCGCAGTCGGGCGCTCGCCGCCTACAAAGATTTCCTCACGCTCTGGAAGGACGCCGATCCGGATATCCCCATCCTGAAAGAAGCCAAAGCGGAGTACGGGAAGTTGCAGTAATCTGGCGGCAAAGCCCCAACTTCATCCGGTACTTCCTGGTGCTCCGTAGTCAGCACAACATGGAGGAAACCAGAAGATTTGGTGGACCTGGTCGGGATCGAACCGACGACCTCTTCCATGCCATGGAACTGTAGAAAGTGTAAGTTATTGACGGCAAAGGGCCAAAAAATCGGCTATGCCGGAAAAACCCGGAAAAATAGCCGGTCTTGACACCAAATTTGACACCAACTTTGGGCCAAGGGCTGATAGTGGCGGATCAGCCTACTTCCGAGGGCCTGTTGTAAGATCCTTGCGCTGACTTGGGCCTCAGACGTTCCTCGTGAGAACAGCGCCGAACTTCGAACGATACAAGAAATAGATCAGCGTGGGGAACCATCAGTCTGCTATCAGTTGCGCCTAGCACGCAGCCGATAGGCTCTTACGAGCAGCGAAATTGCCAACCACCCACCCAATACTGCAATCGGAACCGCAACCACTCGAGGCCAGAGAATCGCGACCACCGTCAGTGGCAATAGAAAACAGGCCACGATAAACATGATTCTGGCTTCAGCCGGGCCCAGGACCCGATGACTGGTGATAGCCGCTCCCACTGCGTTGCCGATCCGAAGAACTCCGGCGGCAGCACGCCCGGCGCTTCCGGATGCGGTTTTCTGTGGAGGCCCGTTCCCCGTTCGCTCAACTGCTGGGCGTACGCGGTTCTTGTCTCGCAGAACAATCTCGATCGAATGGGCCAAGTCCTGCAAATACATATTCTCCATCTTTTGTGAAAACCGTTCGTCCTCCGCGATCACGTCCAGTTCCCAGTTTCCCATCCAGCTGGCCAGGTTGAGATTAGTCGAACCCACCCGCGCCCAGCGGCCATCTGCGACTGCCGTCTTGGCATGCACCATGGAACCAGTCCATTCAAATATCCTTACCCCTCCTTCCAAGAGTCCGCGGAACCCAGCTCGCGACACCGCACGCATCATCGGAATATCGCTAGCCCGTGGCACCAGGAGCCTTACATCCACGCCATCGTTCGCCGCAGCCTTCAGGGCTTCCACGTAAGACGTTGTTCCTACGAAGTAGGGATCTGTCAGCCATATCGAACGCCGGGCAATCGCGGCAATCAGTTGGTCCAACCGGTAAACACCGGCGATCGTGGGCATGCTGGCCATGACGCGTAGCGCCACGTCCCCGGCCGCCGGAATGGCTCCTCTCTCGCGAGGGAGTTCTTCTTCGGGTACCCTACGACTATGCGCGGGATTTGCATCGCGGACACTCCACCACCGTCCAGTTCCTACTAAATGCCACGAACGCGAATACTGCCACCATTAGCCAAGCCTATGCGGAAGGCATCATTCAAACTTACAATGCCGGGCTGCAGAGCATGGGCATTCATCCCAGCTTTAAGCAGGTTGCTGCGTCCGAGATCAGTCGCCGGGGACAAGTGCAACTGATGCCGGCTTTCCTCTACAACCCGGGCCTGATTGATTCCTGGTTCATTGCGACCGGCGTTTTCGGTCTCTTGCTGATTATGAACAGTTCGTTGGTTGCATCCGCGGCCATGGTGAGAGAGCGCGAAACTGGCACCATGGAGCAGTTGCTCATGTCTCCAGCCAGCACATCTGAAATCATCATCGCCAAAATCGTGCCACTGTTTACCTTGCTCTGCATCATGATGCTGATGTGCGTTGCGACACTCAAAATCGCGTTCCACATCCCGTTTCATGGCAGCTTGCCTTACGTCTTGTTTGGCGGCATGCTGTGCATTTTGTCCGGGATCAGTCTGGGCACGGTGATTGCAACTTTCAGTAAGTCGGCCCAGCAGGCGCAGCTGACTGCGTTTTTCATCAATCCGCCATTGTCCTCTCTGTCAGGAGCTCTGAATCCTGTCGAAGCGATGCCGCGATGGATGCAGCCCTTTACGATCCTGAATCCCATTCACCATTTCGCGACCATCGTCCGCGGCGGCATGCTCAAAGGAAGTGGGATCGTCGCGCTATGGCCCAATTTCCTGGCGTTGTCGATTTTTACCATCGTCCTGGTTTCGCTCAGCGTTTGGCGTTTTCGCAAGCAACTTAGTTGAGAACGGAAAGGCACGGTCCATTGCCCATGAGGAAGAAGAAGAAAGTGGCCACGCTGCCGAGACAGCTGAAGACGAGCGCGACAGTGATCCTGCTCAGCATGTGCATCGCAGGCGGAAATGCGTCGGCCCAGACGCCGCCTGGGCAATCCCAAGGCGCGCAAGCAACGCAGTTGCCGCTGTCCGGCCGAACCGCACAGAGCGGCTCGGTGACGGCAACACAGTCCTCCACTCCGGGCGTAGCGACCACCGTCAACACACTCAATCCCACGATTCAGGTTCAAGGGGCTTACTCGGGAAGTACGTCTGGTATCGCCACCATGCCGTTTTCCGGCAAGCTGTCTTTGCGAGACGCCATCCGCCGCGGCCTTGAGTACAATCTGGGAGCAGTTGGGCTCGCCCAAGCTGTGCGTCAAGCGCATGGGCAAACGCGCGTGGCGCGCAGCGTACTTCTCCCCAACCTTACTGGCGATCTGGCCGAAACCGTGCAGCAGACCAGCCTGGCAGCCGAGGGCCTGAAGAAGATTCCAGGATTCAATTTGCCAACGGTTTTGGGGCCCTACAACTATATTGACTTGAGAGCCCGTCTCGCACAAACCGTAGTGGATCTTACCGAGTGGAAAAACTACAAATCGGCCAATGAAAGCTTCCGTGCAAACCAACTTTCGGCTCAAGATTCTCGCGATCTCGTGGTATTAGCCGTTGGGGGAGCTTATCTTTTGGTTATTGCCGACAAAGCCAGAGTGCAATCAGCTCTTGCTCAACTCGACACAGCAAACGCTCTTTACAAACAAGCATCACAGCAACGAGCTGTAGGAGTGGTGGCACAGGTCGATGTCGATCGCAGCCAAGTGCAAGCGCTTACCCAACAGCAGCGAGTAACTTCATTGCAGAACGATCTTGCGAAGCAGAAGATCAACCTGGCGCGGATGACCGGTTTGCCGCCTAACGATCAGTACGACCTCTCCGATGACGTTCCTTTCTCGGCTGCGCCGCCGATTACCCTGGAAGAGGCGTTCAGACAGGCCTTCGAGCAACGTCCGGATTTAAGGGCAGCCGCGGCTCAAGTCCGGGCCGCCGATCTCGCGCGATCTGGCGCGCGCTCAGAGCGACTGCCCTCGCTTGCGGTGAACACCGATTATGGAGTGATCGGAACCAATCCGTCCCAATCTCACGGAACGTTCTCGGTCACTGGGACACTGCGCTTCCAAATTTGGGAGGGTGGCCGAACGGAGGGCGACATCGAGCAAGCCGACGCCACTTTAACGCAAAGACGTGCCGAACTCGAAGATCTCAAACTGCAAGTAGAGGGAGACATTCGAAAAGTCTATCTCGACTTAGAGGCGGCAACGAGCGAGGTTGAGGTGGCGCAGAGGAATGCGCGGGTCGCCAGGGAGACTCTCGATCTCACGCGGCAGCGTGTGGAGGCAGGTGTGGCCGACAGTGTAGAACTGGTTCAGTCGCAGGAAGCGCTGGCGGGCGCTGAGCTTGACTACATCAACAGCGTGTTCTCCCACAACGTCGCTAAACTAAGCCTTGCTCGCTCCATGGGCCGCGCAGCAGAAAATCTGCCGAAGTTCCTTAGCACGCCATGAAACACGCGTGCCAGAGATACTCACGTTCAGGCCTCCGGCCCTAAGAACCTGATAGCCCGCCGAATCCTGAAGTGCTCTCTATGATCCACCCTGTACCTGCTGCAAGAGCTGTTCATCGATCTGCTGCAGAGACGCCGGTAGCTTTGCATAATGCAACTGCTCCGCGGGGTCCTGCCCGCCCGTGATGATGTACTGGACGAAGCCCTTAACCTCCCCTGCCTTATTGGCATCTTTTGCCTGTTTTGGCACAAGCAAGAAGGTGAGGCCACTGATGGGATAAGCATCCGGCGCCGACGCCGGAGCATTCACGATGGGCGTGCGCACGTCTTTCGATAGCTCGCCGGAAAACGCATCGATAGCGGCGCTCGTTCCCGCAGCCGTCGGGCTCACGTATTTGCCCGCCAAGTTCTGGACCTGCGCGACTGGAAGATGGTTCTCCTCGGCGTAAGTCAGCTCCACATACCCGATTGCGCCGGAACTCTGCTTCACCACGCCCGTCACGCCCTCGCTCCCTTTGCCCCCTATTCCGATTGGCCAGCTTACGGAGAGGCCTTGGCCGACCTGGCTCTTCCACTTGGGGCTGACGGCGGCAAGATAAGTCGTGAAGATGTTCGTGGTGCCGCTGCCGTCGGTGCGATACACCACGACGATACCCTGCTTGGCAAGATTTACTCCCGGATTGTCCTTCTTGATTGCAGCATCCTGCCAATTCTTGATGGTGCCGAGATAAATACCCGAGAGTGTTTTTGCGCTCAGCTTCAGGGGCACTTTGAGCTGTTCCAAGTTATAAGTTATGCATACCGGTCCAGCGCTCTCCGGGATCTGCACCAGAGCAGGCATCTCCTTCAGCTTTTCGTCATCGAGCGCGGCGTCGGACGCGCCAAAATCCACCATCCCGTTCTTGAGCTGCTCGATGCCTCCGCCGCTGCCAATCGATTGATAATTGATCTGTAATCCCTGATGGTCCTGTCCATAGGCTTGGACCCAGCGCATCATGACGGGATAAACGAACGAACTGCCAGCGGCGGTAAGCTGAGTGCTATTGCGGGCGGCTACGGTCGTCGGTGTCCCGGAGTTACAGCCAGTTAGGACGATAGCGGCGAAGAACGGAACGGAGAGAAAACTAAACTTCATAATGCGCCTCTGTCAGTGCGGGAGCGGGTCGCGACCGAGCCGGTCGAGTTCCTTGGATTAAGAGCTCCAGCGAATCACTCTCTCATCCTCAATTCCGTCGGTCTGAGCAATAGTGGACAGTTGCGCACGAACTGAAAGAGAATTAATCCCCCTTTAACAATCGTGCTTTATATTTGCGCTTAACAACGCTGTCAGGCCGCTATGGTCTGACAGGGCGACTGATTCATCTCAGGCTCAGCGGGTGGGCTTAATCGGTATACTCTTAACGATTCCGATGTCCGCCGAGCACACTCCCGCCACCAAGATCAAGCACCGGGTTTCGCGACGGGCCGCCAAACCACGGCAAGAAGAATCCAACCGAACGGGCTCGCGCGGCGCATGTTCTCTGGACGATTCAAGACTTTACATTAACCGGGAACTCAGCCTGCTCGCGTTCCAGAGACGAGTGCTGGAGGAGGCCCAGGACCAGCACAATCCCCTGCTTGAGCGAGTGAAATTTCTCTCTATTGTGGGCTCAAACCTGGATGAGTTCTTCATGGTGCGGGTAGCCGGTCTTAAGCGGCAAGTGGAGAGCGGTGTACTCGAATGCGATCCCGATGGTATGACGCCCAAACAACAGTTGGGCGCGATCCGTGAAAAGGCTTCGGACCTGTTCAAAGCCGCACACGAGTGTTTGCGCCGGCAACTCTTCCCGGCCCTTAAGAAGGCTGGTTTGTGCGTCGTGGATTATTCTCAGCTGACATCGGTACAACGGACGAACGTTAACAAGTATTTTT